>Ga0183101_1000470_pt2 | contig 11769 bp, 11 predicted proteins | sample Biomet3_FD_127790 | JGI IMG/M metagenome (GOLD analysis project Ga0183101, IMG submission 127790) | Microbial communities from bioreactor (seeded with sewage sludge) at LBNL, California, USA - Biofuel metagenome 3 | ecosystem: Engineered > Bioreactor > Anaerobic > Unclassified ... | reverse complement strand
AATTATGGATTCGACAGGAAAAAGATGATGCGTTATTTGCGCAATAACATTGGTATACCGGGAATCTATGGTTTTATTCCATTAGGAATGCCCGGCGTAGATACCAACGACCGGCATGGATTCGATTACAATCCCGATAAATCGCGAAAGCTTCTTGCACAGGCAGGTTTTCCGCAAGGCAAAGGTTTGCCCGAGATAACCCTGTCCACCAATGCTTCCTATCTGGACTTATGCCAGTATATCCAGCAACAGCTTACCGAACTGGGAATGAAAATCAAAATTGATGTGAATCCACCGGCAACTTTACGCGAGATGATCGCGCAGTCGAAGGTGAATTTCTTTCGCGGTTCCTGGATAGCCGATTATCCGGATGCCGAGAATTACCTTTCGTTGTTTTATACCGACAATTTTTGCCCTAAAGGTCCGAATTATACTCATTTTTCCAGTAAGGCATTTGATGCTTTATATCTGAAGGCTCAAAAAGAAGTGAACGATACCTTACGCTACCAATATTACCGGCAGATGGATGCGTTGGTGATGGAGGAAGCGCCGGTAGTAGTGCTTTATTACGACCAGGTGTTACGTTTCGTTCAGAAAAATATTCATGATTTAGGCGGTAATCCCATGAATTTACTTACGCTGAAGCGCGTTAAAAAAACAAATAAAAATTAAATTCTCAATAAAATGAAAAGATATACCATCGCGACACTAAGTCTGGCTCTTTGCCTGCTGTCGCTTCCGGCATGGAGTCAGAAAGCCCAGAAAAGTCCTGCCGGTAAATCCGGTGAAAGCAACCTGACACAATATGTAAACCCGTTTATCGGCACCGGAGGACACGGACATACCTATCCCGGCGCATCGTTTCCCTTTGGCATGGTTCAGCTAAGTCCGGATACGCGGCTGACCGGCTGGGACGGTTGCTCGGCTTATCATTATTCCGATAGCCTGATTTATGGTTTCTCGCACACCCATCTCAGTGGAACCGGCTGTTCCGATTATGGCGATATACTGATCATGCCCACCACCGGCAAGGGGAAAGTGGTACGTGGCGAAGCCGGAAAACCCCAATCAGGTTACAGTTCCAAGTTCAGTCACAAAAATGAGGTCGCCCAGGCTGGTTATTACAGCGTGGTGCTGGATGATTATCATATCAAAGCCGAACTGACGGCTACCGCCAGGACAGGTTTTCATAAATATACTTTTCCTTTAAGTAAAGAATCTAATATCATTATTGATCTGCAACATCGCGATGAAGTTATCGAGTCGTCGGTTACTATTGTCAGCAATACCGAGATTCAGGGCATGCGCCGTTCCCGGGCATGGGCAGAAGACCAGCAGGTATTTTTTGTGGCTCGTTTTTCAAAACCTTTTATCAATTCAGGCATTGCATTGAATGATGAACTGAAAAACCTAAAAACGGCTTATGGCAAAAATGTGAAAGCTTTTGTAACGTTTAATACTTACAAAGGCGAAGTGATTACCGTAAAGGTGGGCATTTCGGGTGTAAGCATTGATGGCGCCCGCAAGAATCTGGAAGCCGAAATCGGTAACAAAAGTTTTGAAACCATACGCACAAACACCGTACAGGCTTGGAACAAGGAATTGAATAAAATAGTGGTGGAAGGTGGTTCCAACGATCAAAAGACCATTTTCTATACGGCTTTGTACCATGCCATGCTCAATCCCAACCTGTATATGGATGTTGATGGCAAATACCGCGGACGCGATTTGAAGATACACCAGGCCAAAGGTTTTGAAAACTATACCGTATTTTCGCTCTGGGATACCTACCGGGCAGCGCATCCATTGTATACTATTATCGAACAAAAACGTACCGCCGATTTTATCAATACTTTTCTTGTGCAATATCAGCAGGGCGGAATACTTCCGGTATGGGAGCTTTCGGCTAACGAAACCGGATGTATGATTGGCTACCATGCCGTCCCGGTGATCGCCGATGCATTGATGAAAGGCATAGGCGGGTTTGATGCATCGAAAGCCCTGGAAGCCGTAAAACATAGCGCCGAGCAGGATCATCTTGGGCTTAAATTTTATAAAACATTGGGCTATATTCCTTCCGATGAGGAAGGTGAAGCGGTTTCCAAAACGCTGGAGTATGCTTACGATGACTGGTGCATCGCTCAGATGGCAAAAAAAATGGGTAAGAACGAAGACTATAAAACCTATATCCGGCGGGCTCAGTATTACAAAAGCCTTTTCGATCCTACCACAGGATTTATGCGGGCAAGGAAAAACGGCAGTTTGTATTCACCCTTCGATCCGGCAGAAGTGAACTTTAATTATACCGAAGCTAATGCCTGGCAATATAGCTTTTATGTACCGCAGGATATTACAAACTGGTCTGCCATGCTTGGAGGAAAAGTTCAATTGGCTACCATGCTCGACGGGTTGTTTGCCGCCAAACCCCAAACCACCGGACGCGATCAGGCTGATATTACCGGACTCATCGGACAGTATGCACATGGCAACGAGCCAAGCCATCAGATAGCCTATCTTTACGATTATGCTGGCCAGCCATGGAAAACCCAGGAAAAGGTTCATGAAATCGTTCATACGCTATATCATAACCAACCCGATGGACTGAGTGGCAACGAGGACTGCGGACAAATGTCGGCCTGGCTGGTGCTTAGCGCCATGGGCTTTTATCCCGTTACCCCGGCTTCCGATTTTTACGCTATCGGAACCCCTTTATTTGATAAAGTTACGATACATCTCGAAAACGGAAAGCAATTTGCAATAAAGGCGAATAATCTTTCGGATAATAATTTTTATATCTCTGCTTCCCGTTTGAATGGCACTGCAACCAATCATTGCTATCTCCGTCATTCCGATTTGATGAAGGGTGGAGAGCTTCAACTGGATATGATGTCCCAGCCCAATAAAGCATGGGGAAGCACGGATGGAGATGCTCCCGTTTCGGCCATTACCGATAATTTTATTACGCCAAATCCTATGGTGGAAAAGGGCGACAGGGTTTTTTACGATTCCACGCTTGTCGTGCTTGGCTGCGCTAATGATAAAGCCAAAATATATTATACACTCGACAACAGTCAGCCTTCGGAAAACTCGTCGCTTTATTCTGAACCTTTTTTACTCACCAACACATCTACACTAAAAATTGTAGCTTATGTTGACCATCAACCCAGTTTTACCGTTACATCCTGTTTTAATAAAATTCCCAAGGGCAGAACCTTGCAACTGAACACCAGATACAGCAATAGTTACACTGCCGGAGGCGATATTGCTTTGATCGACGGCATTTATGGTAAAGGCGATTTTCATACCGGTTCATGGCAAGGTTATCAGGGAGTGGATGTAGATGCCGTGGTAAATTTAGGCAAAACTTCCCTCATCCATAAATTAGCCATTGGTTTTAATCAGGATATGGCCTCATGGATACTTATGCCCCAGAAGGTTGATTTTTATGTTTCGTCCGATGATGTAAACTACAAACTTGTTGGAACCGTGGTTAATGATATCCCTGCCGACAAGGAAGGCAGTATCATCAAAACGTTTACGCTGGAAGGACTGAATCTGCAGGGACAGTTTGTAAAAGTCGTAGCTAAAAATCCGGGAGTCCTGCCTCCTTCACATCCATCTGCCGGGGAGAAATCCTGGATTTTTGCCGATGAAATCACTATTGAATAAAAATTATACATCATGAACTCATTAAAAAAATTAATCCTTTTCTGTTTATTAATCTTTGGTTTTACCTCTTTTATTATTGCTCAGTCAGCCGATACGGTTTGGCTTTCGTCTCTCGATATAACCAAAGCCCGTCAGGGGTGGGGCGACCCTCATGCCGACAAGTCGGTGGATGGAAACCCTATAAAAATTGCCGGAACAACCTATGTCAAAGGTTTTGGTACCCATGCCGGAAGTGCTTTATATATCAATCTTAAGGGAACTGCTTTGTCTTTCGAATCGCAGGTAGGCCTGGATGATGAAATCAATGGGGCTGCCGGAAGCGTAAGATTCAAGATTTACTGCGACAAGAAAGAATCGTGGAAAAGCGAAGTGTTGAAAGCTGGTGAAAAGGCTAAAGTAAAACTGAATTTAAATGGGGTTAAAGAAGTGATATTGTTGGTAGAAACTACAGGCGACGGACCTAACTGGGATCATGCCGACTGGGCAGATGCTAAATTTATCGTTGTTGGCCAACATCCTGAAACTGTAGATCCACCACGCGAAAAAGAGGAAATTCTAACGCCCAAGCCATCGCCGGAGCCCCGGATAAACGGCGCCAGAATTTATGGCGTTCGTCCCGGTTCACCATTTCTTTTCCGGGTTCCTGTTACCGGCAAGCGCCCTTTGAAATATGCTGCCAAAGGATTACCTAAAGGATTAATTATAAATGCATCCACAGGAATTATCTCAGGCAGTACTTCAATTGTCGGAAAACATAAAGTAATGCTTACCGTTACCAATTCTCTTGGAAAAGCGGAACGCCAGTTTACCATCGTGGTAGGAAACAAGATAGCGCTCACTCCGCCTATGGGCTGGAATAGCTGGAATTGTTTTGCCGAAGCAGTAGACGATCAGAAAATCCGTTCGGCAGCCGATGTACTCATCACTTCCGGCTTAGCCGATCATGGTTGGGCATACATTAATATTGACGACTGCTGGGCGATTAAACCCGGCTCTAACGATACGATGCTTGATGGAAATGCTCGTGATAAGGACGGAATGATCAATTCCAATAAAAAATTTCCCGATATGAAAGCCCTTTCAGATTATGTTCATTCCAAGGGTTTGAAAATAGGAATCTATTCTTCGCCTGGGCCATTAACTTGTGCCGATTATACTGCCAGCTACCGTCACGAAGCCGACGATGCCAAACAATTTGCTAATTGGGGAATGGATTATCTGAAATACGACTGGTGCTCCTATGGTAATATTGCCAAGGATAAAAGCCTTATCGAGCTTCAAAAGCCCTATCTTACCATGAATGATGCATTGAATAAACAAAAACGTGATATCGTTTACAGTCTTTGCCAGTATGGTATGGGTAATGTGTGGACATGGGGAAGTGCCGTAGGTGGCAATTGCTGGCGTACCACCGGCGATATTACAGATACCTGGGAAAGCATGTCGGGCATAGGATTCGGACAGGCTGGTAAGGAAAAATATGCCGGTCCCGGTCATTGGAACGATCCGGATATGCTGGTAGTTGGTATGGTTGGTTGGGGAAACTTACATCCTTCGCGTCTATCGCCCAACGAACAATATACCCACATTTCCCTTTGGTCGCTGCTTGCATCGCCTTTGCTCATCGGTTGCGATATGACTCAGATGGACGATTTTACCTTTAACCTGCTTTCCAACGATGAAGTGATCGAAATCAATCAGGATGCGCTTGGCATTCAGGCGAAGCAGGTTTTAGCGGAGGACGATAAGGAAGTATGGGCAAAACCCCTCGAAGATGGTTCCCTTGCCGTGGGCTTGTTCAATAAGGGAATGTTTGCCGATTATGTTAGTGTTTCGCTGGAAAAGTTAAATATCAAAGGTAGCCCGGTAGTGCGCGACGTATGGAGGCAACGTAATCTTGGCTATGCCAACGTCAGCCTTACCTATAAAATTCCTGCCCATGGTGTAAAACTGATTAAACTGACGCCAGTGGAGAAGAAAAAATAAAATTTACCAAATTCCAACCCTGACGGGGTTTCAAACCCCGTCAGGAGTATTGAAACTATTTATTCGTTTGGTTCATACAGACGAAGCCTGTTTTTAAGCGAAATAATTTCATCCTGCATCGAGCTTATCCGCTGTAATAAATGAATGATAGACTCAATGCCTTCCAGGTTAATTCCCAGTTCGTAATATAACCGAACAATTTTTTCTAATTGCTGGAGCTGATCCGTATCAACATATAAAGTTTCTTCAATAGAAGTAAATTCTATCAATCCGGTTCGTTGTAATGATTGTATAAAAGAAATCTCAGTATTATGATTGATACAGAATTCATTAATGGATATTAAATTTTCTGTTTGCATGGCTAACATTTTAAATTACAATTTTGACAATTCAGTAAATAAAGCTTTCTCCTTATCTGTTAAATTTTGCGGAATTTTAATTTCGTACGTTATAATTAAATCCCCAAAAAGTCCGTCACTTTTATAAACAGGAAATCCCTTGCCTTTTAACTTTATTTTACTTCCATTTTGGGTTTCAGGCTTTACTTTTAACTTTACTTTTCCGTCCAGGGTATCTATGGTGATTTCACCTCCTAACACGGCTGTGTATAAATTTAATTCTACCGTAGTATATAAATCATTTCCTAACCGTTTAAATTTGGAGCGATTGGCTATTGAAAATGTAATATATAAATCGCCGTTTGGCCCGCCATTTATTCCCTGTCCGCCAAGCCCTGCTATTTTAATTGTTTGCCCGTTTTCTATTCCGGAAGGAATAGTAATCCGTATGTTTTTTCCATTTATGGTCAGTGTTTGCTTTTGGGTATGATAAGCATCCATTAAATCCAGATGTAATTCTGCATTGTAATCTTCTCCTCTGAATTTTACCTGCCTTTTACCTGCGCCTGCCGCTCCACCAAACAGGGATTCAAAAAAATCAGAAAAATCTCTTTCTTCAAAAGATGTTTCCGAAAACCTTGTTTTCCCCGAATCTGATGGCTGTCCCTGATACTGTTTTGCGTTTTCGAATTGTTCGGCATGTTCCCAGTCTTTTCCGTATTGATCATATTTCTTACGTTTTTCAGGATCACTCAATACTTCATTCGCTTCATTGATTTCCTGAAATTTCTTGGTTGCATCCTTATCATTCGGATTCAAGTCGGGGTGATACTTTCTGGCTAATTTCCGGAAAGCGCTTTTAATTTCCGTTGGCGTTGCCGTTTTTTCAACCCCTAAGATTTTATAATAATCTACGAATGTCATTACTCTTATTGTATTTGGTTGATTTTATTTCGAATTATTGGGAAAATGTTTTTTTGATCTTGTGCATAATGGAATATGCTTTTTTATTCATGTGTTATTAATTTTTTAATTTATTAGTCGCATGGAATATTTATAAAATATCATTTTTGGTTGGGCTAAAGCCTTATGGATATTTCATTGTTTTCCTCCACAAATGTAAAGAGAAGGAGAGAAAAGGCAAAATAATATTATCAGTTTTATTTACCGCTTATGGCCTGTTCCCATCAGATAGTGGGTTTATTTATCAGTTCATCAATTTCATTCAGATGCAATTTAAAATGCCGCAGGTAATCTAAAATCATTGCCTTAAGCGATACTTTTGTGTTTAGTGCACTAATCCATTCATTATTCAATTTACCGGGGTTCACATTATCGATTACATGAACAATATGGATATTGGAATATTTCCATAGCTGAACCAAATCGTACCATTTTTCAGCCTGGTAATTCTGAATGGCAATCCACCGGTCATTATTGCCAAGGTTGGCATAATCAGGATAGATAAGGGGAGTCGGCTGATATTGCAGATGAACGATCCTGTGTGTGTTGTTTGAAGCCGAGTCAATCATATGCCCGACAATCTGCTTGATTGTCCTGTTCTGGCAGTTTCGTCTCCATGTTATTACTTCTTCGGAAAGAGCCCGTAGCTTGGGTTCCCATTCTTCAATCAAGCGTAATATTTCCTTATTGTTTGCCGTAAATTCATTCATCTCTGTTTCTGTTTTTAATTGTGCCATAACTTCAGTCGCATGCTTGCCTATTTTCTACATTTTATGACATAACCTTTTTTAGCATAATCATAATGTATGTTATCGAATCCTGCGGATTTTAATTTATCAACAACCTCTTCGATAGAATATTTATTAAAAATCCCATCTTTGGTAAATTTAACGGTATTCATAAAATCGCGATGGCACATAAATATGCAAAGCAAACCACCTTTTTTCAGCAATGCATTTATTTTTGAAAATGGTTCATCCAACTTATCCCAGAAATAGATAACATTTAAACAGAAAACCGTATCAAACGGGTCGGAACTTATTGCTGAGCCAAGGAAGTCTCCGTAAAGCAATTCAACTTTTTTATTTTCGATATGCTTTCTGTTCCTTTTTGCGGCTATGTTGTACATCACCTTCGAAAAGTCTATGCCCGATACAAAACAATCATAATCTGAAGATATTTTGTCCACTCCGAATCCGATTCCATATCCGATTTCAAATAACCTGTCGTTTTGTTTAATATCCAGTTGGGAAATTACTCTTTCATAATCATGAATGTTTCCTTTTATCATTTTATGGGCAATTATTTTCCCTAATAATCCTGTTGGCCTTTTATACTGATTGCCTATTATCCTTTGCATGCTTGTTTTATGTAGTGATTTTCCCTTTTAAATGGTGGTTTATTCATTGTTTTTGGGTACAAAAATAAACAGAATGAGATAACGCCTCGTGGTTTTAAAAAATATAATAAAGCAAAGCGGGGACAATCCTTGTCGGATTGGTTATAACTCCCGTATGCGATAGGGGATGGCAAAGGATTTTAAGTCCTTTGGACAATTTGGGTTTAATTTCTGCTGCAATTGTTTCAGCTTTTGTCCCCTGTCATATAGAATGACAAATCCTTTTTTGAGAATATATATGGTTTCCGGTTTCAAGGGCGCATCATTTAACCATTCCCTGTCGGGAAAAATAAATTCTATTTCCAGTCCGCTGGTAAAAAGAAACTGGATAAATTGATTGTTCCCATAAAATCCATCATTCGACGATCTGAATTCTAAGTTTATTTTATTCCAGTTTATATCTTTTATCCATCCGGTTTGTCCGAATGTTTTAGGATTTTCTGCAAAAATCAATAAATCTATATCCGAATCTTCCCTGGCTTCACCCCGGGCATACGAACCTGTTAAAGCAACTCCGGTAATTTCTTCCCGCAATCTTCCCCATTCAAGAATTGCCGGAATAATTTGTTGTAATTTATGATCAATCATGATCGGATGATTTTCTTGGATTCGTCCACTTTTTGAACCACAATAGGCACAATAGAGCACATGAAAACTTTAAAAACGTTATAAACCTTACAAATTTTATAAACTTTATAAACTTACAAATCCTGAATTGCTTCGTTTCCCGATGAAGAATCGCTAAGTCGTTCCTCCTAAGCGCTTCTATATCGGGACTTCACTTCGTTTAGCCTTATAAACTTTAAGAACTTTACAAACTTTACAAACTTTATAAACTTTAAGAACTTTACAAACTTTACAAATCCCGAATCGCTTCGCTCGGGACTTCACTTCGTTCAGCTGCCTACTGCTTACTGCCTACTCCTTATTCCTCCGGCAACTTATAAACCATCGCATTAATATTCATTCCTGCTCCTACAGAAGCAAAAACAAGGATGTCGTTTTGGTTTATTTTATGTGTTTTCCAATCGGTTTTCAGAATAATATCCAATAGGGTAGGCAGGGTGGCTACCGACGAATTGCCTAACCACGAAATCGTCATTGGCATGATATATTCGGGTACATCTTCAATATTATAAAGCTTAAAAAGTCTTTTCAATATGGCTTCATCCATCTTTCCGTTGGCCTGATGGATCAACACTTTCTTGATTTCATTAAGATGGACATCACTCTTTTCAAGACAATCTTTTATTGCCTGAGGTACGGTTTCCAATGCATATTGATACAGTTTCCGGCCATTCATTTTCAAAAATAAATCGTCTTTGTTTTTATAATTGGGATTGTATGATTTATCCATATACAACATGGCGGAATGCAGAAAAGTATCCGAGCGCGTTTTATGTGCGAGTATTCCGATGGGCGTATCACTTTTTCTGGCTTCCAGAACTACAGCACCGGCTCCATCGGAATACAACATGCTGTCCCTGTCGTGTGGATCGCTGATACGTGATAATATTTCGGCACCGATAACCAATATTTTTTTAGCATCTCCCGATTTCAGGTAATAATCGGCCTGGATAACGGCCTGTAACCAGCCCGGGCAACCAAAAGGTAGGTCATAGGCAACCGTATCCGGATTTTTTATTTCTAACTTATGCTTTACTCTTGCGGCTAAACAGGGCACCAGATCCGAACGTCTGTTGTTGCTTTTTACATCACCAAAATTATGTGCAACAATGATGTAGTCCAATTTTTCTTTATCAATGTTTGCGGATTCGATGGCCTTGATGGCAGCAAAATAAGCGATATCGGAGGTAACCAGATCGTCGGTAACATACCGTCTTTCTGCAATCGTTGTTATTTCGAGAAACTTGTCAATTATTTCCTGATTCTTTTTTTCGAGCTTCTTCCCGTTGGAATCATAGAATTCGTTGGTAAGAAAATCTTCGTTCCTGAAATGTACAGTTGGGATATAACTTCCTGTTCCGGTAATCACACTGTAAATCGAACTATTCATAGTCTGAGAATTTATTGTCGTTTGTTTTGCTGCCAACGTATAAACGTAATTATATTTAAATATCGTATTTTTCCGCAAAATTTCCGACTACTAAATTACAAGGTTTTTAAATTATTTTTACGTATTCCGGTTTTTTTTGTTTTGATGGCATTTTAATCATTACTACCCAATCGCGAAAACACTGACTATCATTAAAAGATAAAATAACTAAAATTTTTCTATTGATCATCTTATGCGCAGCCAAATGAACTGAAATTTTTCCAGCAGTCCATTGGTGAGTAACCAAATCAACTAAATTTGTTTCAATAATCCATTGGTAAGCAACCAAATCAATTAAATTTTTTCCAGCAGTCCATTTATGAGCAATTAAATCAACTGAAATTTTTCCAGCACTCCATTTATGAGCAGCCAAATGAACTAAAATTTTTCCAGCAGTCAGTTTGTGAGAAAATAAATGAACTAAATTTTTTTCAATAGTCAATCTGTGAGTAACCAAATCAATTAAATTTTTTCCGGCAGTCCATTTATGAGCAATTATATCAACTAAAAATTTTTAAATAATTACGCTATGATTTTTTGCATTTATATTTTTTTAACCACTAAGGCCACTACGAACCACAAAGAATAAAATACTTAGTGCTCTTTGAACCTTTATGGTTTACTTTTTTTAACCACTAAAATTTTTAAAATAATAATTACTCCATGATTCTTTGCATTTATATTTTTTTAACCATTAAGGCCACTAAGAAACACAAAGAATAAAATACGTAGTGCTCTTTGAGCCTTTGTGGTTTATTTTTTTTAACCACTAAGAGCACCAAGAATCACAAAGAAAAAGATATTTAAGTAATTGGACAAGTAAAATATCGTGTATCTAAAAAGATCAGGACGCGGATTCCGCGGATAAAACGGATAAGCATTAATGATAATACAAACAGATTTAACGCTGATTTTATTCATGCAAGCATGAATAATAAACATTCCATATTTAAACAAACAATTTAAAAGCATTCTATGGCTGCAAATGCCGGAAAAAATATTTTAGAGTTACAAAACTTGGAATGTTTACCAACTACGAAACACAAAGAAAAAATACGTAGTGCTCTTTGAGACTTTGTGGTTTATTCTTTTTTTAACCACAAAGAGCACCAAGAAACACTACGAAACACAAAGAAAAAATACGTAACGCTCTTTGTGTCTTCATGATTTATATTTTTTCGACCACTTGTTATATAAAAAACAGATAATCATTGTTTTTATTATCAATAGTAGGATAATAATTTTAATTACAATGTGTTATGCTTTATCATTCGTGTTAATTATTGATATTTAATATTTTATCCTATGCTATTTCTAAAAAACCGTCGCATTTACGAATAAAATATTAAAAAAAATAA
>Ga0183101_1000026_pt6 | contig 11778 bp, 9 predicted proteins | sample Biomet3_FD_127790 | JGI IMG/M metagenome (GOLD analysis project Ga0183101, IMG submission 127790) | Microbial communities from bioreactor (seeded with sewage sludge) at LBNL, California, USA - Biofuel metagenome 3 | ecosystem: Engineered > Bioreactor > Anaerobic > Unclassified ... | reverse complement strand
TTTCCCCTGTCCTAATGTTCTTTCTACCGATGTTTATTACGGCAACGCATCAAGACGCGTCCTCATGTCATGAACAAAAGACCTCAACGTCTTGTTAAAATTATCTTTTTTTACAATAGCGGTGTTCATTCCAAGCCACTTGTGCAACTTTAAATCATTCGATGCTGGTGGGATACTATCCAGATATTTTTTCCAATTAAATAAAAGACGTTCCATCTCGACACGTTGTTTTGAGCTTATGTTCATTGATAATTCTCCATTCCTCTTTCTGGCTTGGGATGCCCCGCGAAGAAGGAGGGAGTTTTTGACCCGCGTAACCAAAGTAAAAGGTTATGAAATAGACTAAATTGTGGAGTTGTCGACTTTTTTACAAACATGTACAAATGCGATTTATTAATGTGAGTTAACAGAACAGTTGTTACCCAGCATATCCTGGCGTTCTTGCTGAGGAACATCTTCAAATTGTTCATACATTGAAAGAACGTTGTAAACATTGTCTTGCCCTTCTTTCGTTTCATCCCACCATGCAACCCCTCTGTTTTTTAAAATTTTTACTATCTGAGAGATAAAGCTGTTACTTCCCCTGGTTTTGTACGATTCCCCGTCGTCAATATCAATTTTCATGGTTTTTCCATCACCTGACGAAGAAATTGTCATACTGTGCCCATCTTCAAGGGTAAATGTTTTTTTACCAGCGCTCTTGAGTGCCACATCGGCCAATTTGAATAGATAATCCATAAAATCTCCTATCTATATTTAGACTGTCGCCATATTACCATGGCTAATAATTACTGTCTCTATAATTTATAAAAAAATAATCAATATAATTATTATATGCAATTAATATTATCTACCAGTCCACAGAACGCAATTATTATTTATTCACCACAAATAATATGCATATGTAAATCAAAATATATCGGCCAGAGCCCCTGCGTTTGATCCTGCATTACCTTGCACGAAGCGCAGTTTAGCGGCTGGCGGCTAAACAGGCTTGGAAAAAACCGTCCGTTTTCAGCAGCAGGTCATTCAGCAAAGAGATACCCTGGCGGGTCACGGAAGCAGTGTGGGGCCGCTTCATTTTCATCAACTCTGCCGGGATAACCCACATTGCGGCTTCAAAATCAAACTCACTCCATTCAGCACCGCGCAGCTCATTGGGCTGGCTGACGCCGGAAGAATTTCGGGAAAAGAATATAGCCTGTAACTCAGTGAAAACAAATAACTTACAAGCGATATACGCAGTGGGGTAGGGGCAACGCAGCTCTTCACACGAGCCATCTGGTATGCCTGCAAACGCTAAATAAGAGGTTACAGGGCGACAGAAAGGAAGACTGCCTTGGAGGAATCTGCACAACATTTCAGAATAAAACATGAAAATTTACATTGTATGTGCGCTGGCGCACCTCCTCAGAGGTTGCACTAAAAATTGCACCAATTCAGTTGTTGCAAAAAGCTTGACGTATGTGCGAATCGTCGATAGAAGTTTGAGCAGCACTGAGATTGGTGCAAAAACAAGGAGGATTAAATGGCTAGAGACACTCACCGAGTTCTCCCCACAGGAGATGGAGACTGGAAGGTTCAGCGCGATGGCAACTCCAAGCCTTCGCACGTCACTTCAACCCAGCAGGAGGCTATTCAAATAGCCCGCCAGATCAGTGGCAACCAAGGGACGGAACTGCAAATTCATGGCAGAGACGGTCGAATCAGGCAGTCGGATAGCCACGGAAACGACCCGTTCCCTCCCAAAGGTTAGGCAAGCATCATGGTTGAACGCCTCAAAAAACAAACGACCGGATGCGCCAACATCCAGCCGTTTGGTGAGGTGATCCTGCCCACAACGGAACCGCTGCAGGTACTCAGGCGAAACCTCGATCGGGTTAAAAAGAATACATGGTTTTGTTCTGAGGTTCAAGGCGGCTCCATATCCTGCCGGAGGCAGTATGGATATTCTTTCTTTTGAAGATTCTCTTGCAAATGCGGGGGAAAAGCGCCATCTCATGCTTGGAAATGGTTTCAGTGTGGCAATTCGGCCCCACATTTTTCGCTATGGCTCATTATTTGAAAAAGCTGATTTTTCAAACTTCCCTGAGGTCAGACAAACCTTCGATGCCATTGGCTCCGAAGATTTTGAAGAAGCTGTGCAAGCTCTCGAGCGAGCAGCATTGGTGCTTGCCGCATTCACAGAGGATGCCCCGCCCATCAGCAAACGGATGCGCCAATGCGCCGCAAAAATTAAAGACGTGCTGGTGCAAACCATCGCAGGGCAACACCCCGAACGCCCTGGCGATATTACAGATCAGCAATATGAAGCCTGTATCAATTTTCTGCGCAATTTTCGAGCCGCCCCAAGTGATGGCAGAATTTTTACCCTGAATTACGACATCCTCCTGTACTGGACACTCATGCACGGAAAAACCAAAAAAATGATCAGCTTTGATGACGGATTCAGAACAGATCGCAACAATGCTGATGCGGGATATGTCGTGTGGGATGACTCGGCACATAAGCAAAATGTTTACTATCTTCACGGAGCGCTCCACTTGTTTGACGGCGGGCATGAATTGCAAAAATATACATGGAATAGAACGGACATTGCACTTGTTGCACAAACAAGGGAAGCCATCGCAAAGAATTTGTTTCCTCTTTTTGTTGCGGAAGGGTCTTCACAGAAAAAATTGGATAAAATTTATCACCACGGCTATTTGAGCAAGGGATTGCGCAGCCTCAGCAGTATCCAGAATTCTCTTTTCCTTTATGGCGTCTCGCTTTCCCCAAATGACGAACATCTCATTAACATCGTTGTGAAAAATATAAATATACGCAAATTGTTCGTCAGTTTGTTCGGCTCGCCGGAAAGCCCCGGCAACAAACAAACCATCGCTGCGGCCCTGGCAGCTAGCGCACGCAGGGATGCCAGGCACCCTCTGGAAGTACATTTTTATGATAGCGAAACCGCCAAAGTTTGGGGATGAAGCGCATGACTGCCATAAGATGCCAGAGCCACCGCTTGAATATGACAATTTTACGCAAAAATGGCATATAGATATGAAAAAAACACTTTTTTTGCGGGATGTTGCCGAAATTAGTGCCGGTTATCCCTTCCGCGTTGGCCTAAGCGACGACCCCGGTGGCAAAATCCGGGTTGTTCAGATGAGGGACGTGAGCCCCGCCATGGGAGTTAACTGGGCATCAACCGTCCGGGTTCAGCATGAAGCCAACATGGAGAGCTATTTTCTCCGGCATGACGATATCCTGTTTGTCATGCGCGGCGGCAATTATTACGGAACATTGCTCGCCAATCCTCCGGATTTGTCACTGGCAGCGCTACATTTCTTTCGTGTACGTGTGACGCAACCCCGGATGATCCTGCCAGCCTTTCTCGCGTGGCAGCTAGGGCAACATCAGGCACAGCGCTATTACAACAATGTGGAAGCCGGGAGCGCACAAAAAAGCATGCGTCGTGCCGACTTTGCCGACATGCCCATCACTGTGCTGCCGCTAAATCGTCAGAAGACGCTTCTAGACGCCGTGGAGAGCATCCAAAAAAACATTGCGGTGCTGCAATCCGGCATTGCCAATTGTCACAATCTTCTGTCCGCTATTGCCGGTAAGGAACTTGCCGCGTTGTATAAGGAGTCTGTATGACCACCATGATTGACCAGAATGAAGTGAACAAAGCGGTATGGAGTGCCTGCGACACGTTTCGCGGTACAATTTCCTCAGAGATATATAAAGACTATGTGCTGACCATGCTGTTCCTGAAATATCTGAGCGACGTGTGGCAGGACAAGTACGATGCCTACAAAAAAGAGTTCGGCGATAAAAAAATGGTGCAAGCCATGCTGCAAACAGAACGTTTTGTGCTGCCCATGGGAGCGGATTTCTATTCTCTCTACGCAAAACGCTTTGAGCCTGGCAACGGCGAGCGCATCGACAAGGCCCTGCACGCCATTGAGGAAGCCAACATCACCAAACTGGACAGGGTGTTTCAGGACATCAGTTTCAACTCCGGCAAACTTGGGGAAGAAACACAAAAAAACGATCTCCTGCGCCTGTTGCTGGAAGATTTCAACAAACCCACCCTCAACTTACGCCCCAGCCGCGTGGGCACACTGGATATCATCGGCAATGCCTATGAATACCTGATCAAGATGTTCGCCTCCGACGCCGGGAAAAAGGCCGGGGAATACTACACCCCGGCGGAAGTCTCGCAACTTATTGCTGAACTGGTGGACCCGCAGGAAGGTGACGAAATTTGCGATCCGGCCTGCGGCTCCGCGTCGCTGCTGATGAAATGCGGCTACAAAGTGCGCGACAAGGCAGGGGCGCGCAAATATGCCTTGTTCGGACAGGAGAGCATAGGCTCCACCTGGTCGCTGGCGAAGATGAATCTTTTTTTGCACGGAGAAGACAACCACAAGGTGGAGTGGGGCGACACCCTGCGCAATCCCCTGTTGCTGGACGGCAACGACAAGCTCAAGCACTTTGACGTGGTGGTGGCAAATCCCCCCTTCTCACTGGACAAGTGGGGCCAAGACAGTGCGGCAGACGACAAGTTCGGACGCTTTCGGCGTGGTTTGCCCCCGCGCACCAAGGGCGATTACGCCTTTATCCTGCACATGATTGAAGTTATGAAGCCCGCTGTGGGGCGCATGGCCGTGGTGGCTCCGCACGGTGTGCTCTTTCGCGGCGCGGCGGAAGGAAAAATTCGGGCCAAGCTTATTGACGAGAATCTTCTTGATGCAGTCATCGGGCTGCCGGAAAAGCTTTTCTTCGGCACGGGCATCCCGGCTGCCATTCTGGTGTTCCGCAAGCGTAAGGCTGACGACAAGGTGCTCTTTATCGACGCTTCCCGCGACTATGCTGACGGCAAAAATCAAAACGCCTTACGCCCACAGGACATACAAAAGATCGTGGAAACCTTTCGTGCACGGCAAAGTGTGGAAAAATACGCCTACCTTGCCACGGTGGAAGAGATCAAGGCCAACGACTACAATTTGAACATCCCCCGCTATGTGGATACCTTTGAAGAAGAGCCGGAAATAGACATGCACGCCCTGCTGGCGGAACGTGCGGGCCTGAAAGCGGAGTTGGAAAGGCTGGAAGGGGAAATGGAAAAATACCTCAAGGAGCTGGGTTATGTTCAATAGCCTGACGCCGGGGCACAGCGGCCCCTTGCCAAAACTTGCCAGCACCTACACCCGGCTGGATGCCCTCAAGGCCAAGCTTGACGCCCATCGTCCCCTGGCCCCGGAGGTGGTAAAAAACCTGCACGCCGATATGGTGGTGCGGTACACGTATCACTCCAACGCCATTGAGGGAAACACCCTGACCATTTCCGAAACCAAGGTTGTTTTGGAAGATGGGGTAACCATTGGCGGCAAAAGCATGCGCGAGCATCTGGAAGCCATCAATCACAGGGAAGCCATTGACTATGTGGTGGAACTGGCCGGGCAACCCGGCGCACTTACGGAAGCCGAGATAAAAAATTTACATCAGATTGTGCTCAAATCCGTGGATTCATCCAATGCCGGACGTTACCGGCAGCAGAACGTGCTCATCAGCGGCGCGGGATTTACCCCGCCAAACTTTCTGCATGTGCGGGAACACATGGAAGCCTTTTGCGCATGGTGCGCAGGCGCGGCGGCGAGTTTGCACCCTGTGGAACGTGCCGCCCGTGTGCATGCGGATTTTGTGAATATCCATCCCTTTGTGGACGGCAACGGCAGAGCGGCCCGGCTGCTCATGAATCTGGAGCTGATGCGGGCGGGATTTCCCGTGGTGATCGTGCCAGTGGAAGAACGCAGCGTATATTACGCCAACTTGGATACCGTGGCGGTAAAGGGTGACTATGCGCCCTTTGTGGAACAGGTATGCGATCTGGTGGAAAAGAGCTTTGCGCCGTACTGGTTTGTGCTGGGGGTGGGGGATGAGTGAGAAGTTGCCAAAGGGGTGGAGTGCAGCCCACCTTGCCTCGATTGCTCTTGTAACGTCTGGCGGTACACCTGCCAGAAGCCAAGCAATATACTGGAATGGAGATATCCCGTGGGTGACCACAGGCGAAGTTTCATTCAATATCATAACAACAACTAATGAGTGTATCACAGAAATTGGACTCGCAAATTCTGCGGCAAAAATTTTCCCTGCTGAAACCTTGCTTATTGCATTATATGGACAAGGAAAAACTAGAGGAACAGTTGCCAAGCTCGGAATTTCTGCAGCAACAAACCAGGCATGCGCTGCAATAATTTTTAATTCCCAGCACAACCAATCTTTTTATTTCTACTATTTTCAAAATAAATATAATGAATTAAGAGAACTGAGCAATTCTGGATCTCAAAAAAATCTCAGTTTAGATTTATTGAAGTCACTGTTAATATGTTCGCCACCACTTGCTGAACAGCAAAAAATCGCTCACATCCTCACCACTTGGGATGCCGCCATAGTCTGCACCCAAAGACTGCTTGAAAACAGCAAGCAGCAAAAAAAGGCGTTGATGCAGCAGCTTCTCATTGGGAACCAGCACACTGTGTCTTCTGTAACGACGTGGAAATCATATAAATTCAGTGAATTATTTACCACACTATGCAACGCAAATAATCCAAGAGCAGATCTGAGCGAAAACGGCGAATATGGGTACATTCACTATGGAGATATTCATAAGTTGACTACGGATTTTCTTGATTGCAATCAGCTATCTATTTCAAAAATATCCAAAAATAAACTTACCAAAATTGAACTTTTGAAAGAAGGCGATCTGCTGGTGGCAGATGCGTCAGAGGACTATCAGGGAATAGGGAAATCAGTGGAGATTAAAAACCTTCGAGGCAGGCATATTGTTGCTGGGCTTCATACTATTCTTTTACGTGACAATAAAAAATTTCTGCTTGATGGATTCAAAGGTTATATACAGCACATCCCTCATGTTTCAAAAGGCCTACAAAAAGCTGCAACGGGCATATCGGTTTTTGGGATATCCAAACGAGCGCTTTTAGATGTCGATGTGCTATTACCCCCCCTCGACGAACAAAAAGCCATCGCCAAAATCCTCACCGCCGCCGATGCGCTCATAGCCCAATACGAAGTGAAGCTCGCCCATCTGCAGCAGCAGAAAAAGGCCCTCATGCAGCAACTGCTCACCGGAAAAATCCGCGTCATGCCTGACACTTTGGGCAACGCGGGTGCAACACCCGCATAAGGGGGAACCATGTCCACCGTTCCCAATATGTCAGAAGAATACATCGCCAAGATCCCCGCCCTGCAAATGCTCATGGCCCTTGGCTGGCAATACATCCCCCCGGCGGAGTGTCTGAAAAAACGCGGCAACAACCGTGAAGTCATCCTGCGGGACGAGCTTGTGGCCTTTTTGCAAACACGGCGCTTTTCCTACAAGGGCAAGCACTACCCCCTCTCCCCCAATGCTGTGGACCAGATTGTGCGCGAGGTGTGCTCACCCCCCATGCAGGAAGGATTGCTCACCGCCAATGAGCGCATCTACGACAAACTCTGTCTGGGGGTGACGGTCACGGAATTTGTGGACGGCCAAAAAATAAGTGCCACCATCCCCCTGCTGGACTGGAACGGACTGGACGCCGCTGGCACTACGCACAACCGCTTTGTGGTAACGGAAGAAATGGAAGTGCTGTGCGCCGACGGCCTGCACACCCGGCGGCCCGATATGGTGGCCTTTGTCAACGGCCTGCCCCTGGTGGTCATGGAGGCCAAAAAGCCGGAGTCCGGCAACCCCAACAAAAATATGGTGGACGAAGGGGTAAGCCAGAATATTCGCAACCAGAAGTATGACGAAATTCCTCTGCTTTTCGTCTATTCCCAGCTTTTGCTGGCGATCAGCGGCACGGACGGCAAATACGGCACTACCAAGACCATAGATACGTTTTGGCAACGCTGGCACGAGGAGGAAATCCCCCCGGCGGAGGTGGAAAACCTGAAAAACCGCATCCCCACGCAGGAAGAACAGCACAAGCTTTTTGACTGGCGTGAAGACGGCCACGCCATGCGGACTTTTTTTCAGTCGCTCTGGTCGCAGCCTATGCAAGCCACGGAGCAGGACACTATGCTGGTCAGCCTGCTCGGCAAGGGGCGTCTGCTGGAGATCATCCGCTATTTCACGCTCTTTGACAGAAAAAAGGGCAAGGTGGTGGCCCGCTATCCCCAGATGTTCGGCGTGCGGCGCATGCTGGAACGCATTCAGCAGCATAAGGCACCCCGCGAAGGCGGCGGACGCCAGGGAGGTGTCATCTGGCACACTACGGGGTCTGGAAAATCCCTGACCATGGTCTTTTTGTGCAAGGCTTTGCTGCTGCATCCAGCCCTGGCGCAATGTCGCATCATTGTGGTCACCGACCGCGTTGATCTGGAAAAACAACTGGCGGGAACTTTTCAGGATGCCGGGGCCTATGGTGGAGCCATTGCCAGCAAGAGCGCGGAAAAATCCAAGGCCAAATCCGGTCGTGATCTCGCATTGCGCATAGGCAAGGGGGTAGAGCGCATTATTTTCACCCTGGTGCAGAAATTTAATTCCGCAGCCAAGCTCAAGGAATGCCACAACCCCAGTGAAGACATCATCGTGCTGGTGGACGAGGGGCACCGCAGCCAACAGGGCGGAACACACGAACGCATGCGCGCGGCCTTGCCCAATGCGGCCTATATCGCCTTTACCGGTACGCCGCTGCTGAAAAAGGAAAAAACCGTCAGCAAGTTCGGTCCCATTATCCATGCCTATACCATGCAAAGGGCAGTGCAGGATGAAGCGGTGCGCCCACTCTTGTATGAAGAGCGCAAGCCGGAACTGGACATCAACCAAAAAGCCATTGACGCATGGTTCGAGCGCATTACTGACGGCCTCAGCGACCAGCAAAAGGCCGACATCAAACGCAAGTTCGACAACAAGGACACCGTATACGGTTCCGACAACCGCATTGAATTGATCGCCTGGGATATTGCCAAGCATTTTAAGGATTATGTGCGCGATTTAGGCCCGGAACTCAAGGGGCAACTGGCCACGGACAGCAAGATTGCGGCTATCCGTTACAAGCAGCATCTGGACGAAACCGGCTGGGTCACGTCAGCCGTGGTCATATCGCCGCCAGACACCCGCGAGGGCAACAAAAGTGTGGACGAGGACGACGAAGCCCTGCCGCTGGTGCACCAATGGTACAAGAAAACCGTGGGAAAAACGCCCCCGCAGGATTACGAACGCGGCGTCATTGAAGACTTTGCTACCGACGGCGCGCCCGACATCCTCATTGTGGTGGACAAACTGCTCACGGGTTTTGACGAGCCGCGCAATGCCGTTCTGTATATCGATAAGCCGCTGGAAGGGCACAATATCATTCAGGCCATCGCCCGGGTGAACCGACTGCACCCTGCCAAAGAATACGGCCTGCTCATTGACTACAGGGGAATTCTCGCCAAGCTGGACACTGCGGTTGCCGGGTATCAACTTTTGGAAGAACGCACGCTGGAAGGCTATGAGGTTAAAGACATTGAGGGCCTCTACCATCAGGTGAACACCGAATATAAGCGACTTCCGGTTTTGCATGACGCCCTGTGGGCTATTTTTAATGATGTGGGCAATAAGAAGGACATTCAGCAGTTCCGGCAGGTGCTTACCCCGCAGTATGCCACCGATCCCGGCGAAGATGGCGACCTTTACGATACCCGCCAGAAGATTCGTGAAGATTTTTATCAGGCTCTTACCGCCTTTGGCCTTTGCCTGAAGGTGGCGCTGGCTTCCCGCTCCTTTTATGAAGACGGCGCTTTTGGTGAAAAAACCGTCGCCATGTATAAAAAAGATCTGGCCTTTTTTATCGAGTTGCGCAAAATTGCCCGCCGCGACGCCCAAGAAACTGTGGACTACAGTATATATGAAGAACAAATCCGGAAACTTGTGGACAAACATGTGATGGGGGAAGGCATCTCCGTTGCGGAAGATCATTACCTTGTGGATGAACTGGGCAAGGTGCAAGACCCTTCTGCATGGAGCAAGGAAAAGTTGCGCAACGAAACGGACATCATCAAGAGCCGTGTGCGCAAGAGCATTGATCAGGAATTGGCCTTTGACCCCTATGCTCAAAAATACTTTTCGCAGTTGCTGAAAGAGGCCATTGCCAAGGCCGAGGAGATGTTCAACCACCCTTACAAGCAATTTGCCCTGTTTCAGGAATTTGAGGAGAGGGTGCGGCAGCGTCGAATGGCGGATATCCCCGAAGCATTGCGTGAAAAGGAAAGGGCACGTGCATTTTTTGGTATTTTTCGTATGGCGGAAAGCACGCAAGCCCCAGAGCCGCAAGATAAACTTGTGGAAGAGGCATTGGCCGCAGAGCGTATTGTTTCACTGGCCATTGCCGAAAATTCTCTTAATCCTCAAGACATTGAAGCGGAGATTACCAAAGGGCTCCTGCCGCGCCTGTATTCCTGGCTTGGCCTTGAATGTGCCCAAAAAGTTATTGACGGCATTATCAAATCCACCCGCTATGGAAACCGGGCATTCTCCCCGGGTGGGAAAAAAGCGTGAACGAAGCCGTGCAAACTGTCCATTATGGTGCGGACAGCATTCATTATGTCATCCGGCGTCATGCGGGCAGGCACACCCGTGTGCGCATTCATGTGCATCCTGACGGATTGGTCGAGGTGGAAGCACCGGAAGAGGCGGACAGCCATGCGATACGCGAGGCCGTGCGCGCCCGCGCCCAGTGGATTGTGGGGCATCTGCGGGAAATAGAAACGCGACGGCAACATGTGCTGCCACGAGACTATGTAAGCGGGGAGAGCCATTTTTATCTGGGACGGCATTACATGCTGAAGGTCGTGGTTCTGGATGCGGCTGCCTTGCGATGCAAGCTCGGGCAAGGGAAACAGCCTGCAAAAAACGGAGTGAAGCTCTCCGGCGCGTATTTAACAGTCACCATCCGGCAACCGCAATTTTTGAGAATTCATGAAGATGCCAGTGCGCACCGAAGGCCAGTAATCTTGACCTCCTGTGAGGACAAGGCCATGCAGGCCGCTAGGCGTCAGCGCGTTAAAATTTTGCTGCGCGACTGGTACAGGGAGCATGCCGCCGCGTATTTTCAAAAACGCCTTGTGGCACTGCAACAGAATGTTGCATGGCTTGACAGCATCCCTGCCTTTCGCCTGCAATCCATGCAAAAACAGTGGGGTAGCTGTTCCCCTGCGGGCCTTCTGCTGCTGAACCCGCACCTTATCAAAGCTCCTGCTCGTTGCGTTGACTATGTGCTGCTGCATGAAATCTGCCACCTGCGGGAGTATAATCACGGAAAAGCCTTTTATGCTTTGCTGGAATCTCTGTTGCCTGACTGGCAACGTGTAAAAGACAAGTTGGATAATATGGCGGAAATACTGCTCAATGAGTGAGCAGATATTCAGTGGAACGGTAAATTACTATGTCACTTTACCTTGTACGGGCTGAAGCAACGGCGAATTTGAAGATAATTTTTTGCATGCCAACCGCACCGCTCATTGGACTGGCTGACGCCGGAAGAATTCCGCGAGACGGATATTCCTGTGCCCCAATGGGAACCACTAATTTACAGGTGGTATACGCAGCGGCGTAAGGTCAATTTAGGTAAATGAAGCTGGGCGCTTGCCGGAACGGAGATGATGGACCAAAGAAGACTGCGCCATAAATCGACTCGCTTGTGACCGAGGTGGAAGGGGCAAGAGTCCTGAAAGGCGCATTTCAAGCTATGGGCAAACAAAAAAAGGATTACAACAAGCTGCTGTAATCCTTTATTT
>Ga0183101_1001817_pt2 | contig 11779 bp, 5 predicted proteins | sample Biomet3_FD_127790 | JGI IMG/M metagenome (GOLD analysis project Ga0183101, IMG submission 127790) | Microbial communities from bioreactor (seeded with sewage sludge) at LBNL, California, USA - Biofuel metagenome 3 | ecosystem: Engineered > Bioreactor > Anaerobic > Unclassified ... | reverse complement strand
TTAAGGTAAAATAAGATGCCTTTCCTTATGGGATATCTCAGCTCTCCGAAACGTCTAGGCCCTCTGCTCGTCCTTTTAACGTTGGCCTTAGCCGCTTGCGGGGGAACCCCCGTTTCGCCAAGTAGTATATCGACTGGTTCGACTTCCATTTTAAGTCCCTCCGAATCCTCTTGGAGTTCGACCCCTGGCAGTTCTTCCTCTTTAACTTCTACGGGTTCGTCTTCTTCAGGTTCAACGAACCCCTCCTCGTCTAACTCGTCGAGTTCGGCCTCATCTTCTCCGAGCGTCTCATCTCCCTCCGCGGGGACTTCGGCTTCCTCTTCTTCATTAAGCATCCCGTCCACTGAAGGTAGTTATTACGAAAGCGCGCGCGGCTTAAAAGGGACGGCCCTAAAAGCCAAACTCAAGTCCATCATCTCCTCGGGCATCAGCACCAGTTACGACTGGAGCCGCTTCGAAGCTTGCGATGAAGATCTTAAGGACACTACCTCCATCCTTTGCATCTATTCTCGCCGCACCGAAAAGAAGAGTGCTCACGTGAGCGGTTCGACCGGCTGGAACCGAGAGCACACTTTCCCTCAATCGAAGATGGCCACCTCGGCCTCAAAGAGCGATGACCATATCGTCTTTGCCTCGGATAACAAAGTGAATGGGGCCCGTTCCAACTATGTCTTAGGTTTGGTCAACCACTCTGGAGCTTCGCCTGTGGTGGATTCCTATGGCTATACCACTGAATGCTACCGGGTTGGTTCCGTCTTTGAACCATGCGATGCGGCGCGCGGAGAAGTCGCGCGGGCGTCCTTATATGCTTCGACGCTTTATGACTATGACGTCGCCGATAACTTTACCAGCGCCGCTCTTTGCTACGACTGGAATAAGAACCATCCGATCACCGACAGGGAAATGAAACGCAACAATGTTCTTTATACCCTGCAGCATAACCGTAATCCCTTCACCGATCACCCGGAATTCGCCACGATGATTTGGGATGCTTCCTATAATGGATCCGGTGCCTTAAACGATCGCGCTCTTTAACGATATATTGACATAGTAAAATCCCTTTTGTATTGGTCAAAAAATCTTTTACTTTCCACTCTTTTTTCCGCTGGGATCGGTTTTGGTTGAACAAATCAGGGCATTCCGATATCATAGAGGGCCGTAGTTGTACTAAACCGGCAGGAGTTTCCCATGAAATTACAAAACGCCAAGATGCCATTTGCTCTTCTTTTTGGCGTGATTGCTTTAAGCTTAACGGCCTGCTCGGGCGATTTGGCGTCACTATCTTTAGCTTCAAGTTCCTCTTCCGAAGAATCGTCTTCATTAATCGAGTCTTCGACCGAAACTTCAGCCTCAACGAGTGCTTCATCTTCCTCTTCCAATTCTTCCTCTCATTCAACCGGCACCAGTTCTTCGAGCAGTGGGACCTCAAGTTCTTCCTCTTCGAGCTCGAACACTTCTTCTAGCTCAACCAGTCCCTCTTCCTCGAGCGGTGGGACCTCAAGTTCCTCATCCTCGGAAGGGGCCTCTTCCTCTTCGAGTTCCGCCTCGTCTTCAAGTTCTTCTTCCAGCAATCTCGGTTATTGGTCTGGCATCGATACTTCCGGCTCCACCTTTGGGGCCAATTTCTGCTTATCCCTCTATTCCATCATGGTAGCCAAAGGCACCGCGACGGGCAGCAATAGTTATAAGCAACTCAATCAGATTCTGAAGAAGTCCGACGCTCTGCCTAACGGAGGCGTCGCCGCGTTTTATCGCAAAGACACCGCCTCAGGCGGTTGGAATAAAGAACATTGCTGGCCCAATAGCCGTGGGGCTGGCGAAAATAGCGGTTTTGCCGGCACCGATCCTCAAGTCATCCGCCCGACCAATTCTTCGGACAATTCCTCACGCAGCAACTATATGTATAACGAAGTGAGTGATCCGACCTCGGCTCACTATAGCGCCTCGACCGGTTGGGATCCGGCCGCGTTTGGCTATGAAGGCGCTCGGGGCGAATCGGCCCGGATTATCCTTTATGCCGCGACCCGTTATTACAACAAAGCCAAGGGAGCGGGCGGTTCCTATAAAGGCTCGGCCGCGGGTTTGACCCTCACCAACAACCTTACGGATTCGAGCACCAATGCCACCATGGGCAAGCTCTCGGTTTTGCTCAAATGGAATATGACTTATCCGGTTACCCGAGCCGAGATTTACCGCAACGATTATCTTGGCGGCATCAGCTACGCCCGGAATCCCTTCATCGATCATCCGGATTGGGCCAACTACATTTGGGACACCAACGGCATTCGCTCGGGCTCCTACACCCCTAACTCGGCTAGCTTCAGCATCTAAGGCTGGTATCAAGATTTGACCTCCTAAAAAAACGGAGGTCTTTTTTCATCCTCAAAAAGGTGAAAAAGAAGACGGAAAGAAATGTTGCCTCCATAAACTAACCCATAAGGGTGTAATTAGGCAAAAGCCTTGTTTCAGAAAATTTTCAGATTATCGGAAAGCCCTTTCAAAAAAGGAAAAGTCCGATTGTTTCGGTGGGAACTCATCGGATGGGATAAACCCGTTGACGGAGTGTCAATTAAATCAAGATTGACAACTTAGTCAACGGGACAACAAAACGAAAAAAAGTCGACAAAACCTAAACAAAAAGTTTGGACTTAATGTAATCACTTTCATTTTGATACCCTCTTGTTCTCCCCGTATATTTGGCCTAGCCAAATGGCTGGAAAGGACAAAGAGCATGGCATGGTTCAATCTCCAAAGCAAAACCGGAATCCTCACCCTTGGGGTGCTGGCTCTTTCATTTTCTCTCATTGGCGGGGCCATCCTTTTGGGTCAGAACAATTCCACCGTTAATCCCGTGGAGGCCAGCGCTGCCAATGCCGTTCCTACGAGCGAAGATGTCGCTTCCGAATACATCCTTTGCGATGCCACCAATGTGACGAGCGCTCAACCGATTCAACTTGGCGCTTCCTATTTGCTGGCCGCTTCGAGTGCGACCGGCACCGTCCCTTTCATGAAGAACACCATTACGGGCCGTGTCTACATGGCGTCCTCGACCTTAAGCGTTTCCACCAATCATTTTGTCGTTCCTTCTACGGATACGGGCTTGCTTCGCTTCAGCGGCGATGAAGGCGCCTATTCTCTTCAATTAACCAATTTCAGTAGCACCTCCAATTATTTCTACGGCCGCAATGGCTCGTTCTATCCCTATTACAAAACCGCTGCAGAAGCCCCGACCTTCTCTTTGGCGTTTTCTGGGGCGCAAGCGCGTCTAGTTGCCTCGCTTTCAAGTTCCGGCTATTTCGTCAAATACTATGCCAGTTCCTCTCGCTTTATGACTGCCTCTTCAACCTCGGGTTATGCCTTTCCTAGCCTCTATGAGAAATATGGTATCCCGTTAAGCCTCAGCGTTTCGGGTAACGCCAGCCCGGCGGTTTTTGGAGACTTTAACTATTCGCCGATCGCTGCGGGCAGCACCCTGAGCGTCAAAGCCTATTACCGCGATGGCCGCTATCAGGATGTCACTGCGAATTGCGTTTACGCTCAGCCGTCTACCAACGCTTTAGGCACCCAGAGCTGCGCATTGACCTATACCTATGGTGGCGTCACGGCCAGTGCGAGTTATACCTGCGACGTCAGCAATGTTAATTCGTCGATTCAAGCTAAGACCACCGCGCTAATTAGCGATGCCTCCATCTATGCCAATTGCAACTCCACCTTAATGACGAGCGCCGTTACGACCGGAAGCGATCCCGCCGCCAATATCGCTCTATATACCTGCACCAATGTTGCCTTAGCCGATGTTACCCACGTGAATACTTGGGGACCGAACTGGGGCATTGCCAACCCGCTTCATGACGTTTTACTCGGCACCACGGACAACCCGGTTGGTTCTATTACCTTTAAACTCGCGCGCCCGCTCGCGATCCGCTCGGTCACGGTACGGGCTCTTCGTTATGGCTGGGATATCGGCGATTATCCTGCCACCATCACGATCAGCGATGGCAACCTTTCCGCCACTTCGCCCGAAATTCTTAAAGGCAGCCTTTCCGAAAAAGACAATAATGGCGGTTCTCATAACTGGTCCAGCATCGATAACGAGCTCACGGGATGGGCGAATAACGTTGTCTTAACGGACACCATCACCGTCACCAATAATGGCAACCTCGTTGATTTTGGCGGGTTGTTCATCACCTATTACGATTGCAACTTCACTTCGGCTGAACAAGCTGCGGCGACCAAGACCTACATCGAGCAGTTCAACACCTGCCCCGGTTCGGTCAGCGATGCCGCGGTCATCCGTGCGGCCAAAGAATATAACGCGATGAGCACCTTAGCCTTCTCGGGCAAGACTTCGAAGAGCATCTTCGCCACCCTCACGTTGACCGCCGATCCGAATTGCACCATCCTCAACAAGCTTCAGACCATGGTGAAGTGGTACAACAAGAACCACGACACTAAGATCTACCTCTATGACGCGACCACCTATGAGACGACCGATAACGGCGGAGTCGGAGGTTATCTTCCTGCCTTCACCGATGGGGCTGGTCATGTCGTGAATCCGAGCTCGAGCGCCTCGTCTTTGTCCCTCACCCTCATCATCGTGGCGGGCTCGGGCGTTTTGACCTTGTTAGCGGTGGCGGGCATCTACCTCGTGAGCAAGAAAAAGAAACGGGCTTAATTCCTTCTGATCGTCTTGAGGCGGGCAATCCCGCCTCTTTTTTGTCGATAGCCCCTTCTTAGCCTTGATCGATTGGTCCTGATTTAGCATCTTTTTATGGATCCTAAAGCCCGAGCTGAAAGCGCCAAAATCCTTGTTTACAAAATCTCAAGCAAACGTAAACGAAGAAACCCCGAGAAATTGACGTTAACAATTACTGAAAGCGATCGCGAAGAGAAAACCGAGGCGTTTATCCAACGGCAATGGGCGCGTGAAAGGCTCCCTCGTTGGCCTTGAAGGCCTTTAAAAGTGGCCAAGCACAGACCAGGGCTTGCTTCAAGAAACCTTGAGGGTTAGTTCACTTAAATCAACGGGCTAAAGGCCGATTATCAATTCTAGTGGAAGCCCTTAATAAAATAGTCTTTTCTTGGATTGATAAAGCCGTCAAGGGACAAAGATTTCCCTTTTTCCATTGTCTTCTTGCTGCCCTTATCTCAACCGAGCCCGTTTGCCAAAACCGACCAAAACAGTCTCCGCCCCCCTCTCTTGACTTTTTTCAGTATCATAAAAGCCCCTTGCCATCGCTAAAGCCCGTCCATATCGCCTTTACGAATGACGTTTTTTGGCCCTTTTTGTAAATATCAAATTTAGACACTGACAAAAATAAAAGCGGTTTCAGAACAAAAAGCAAGAAACTGTCGAGTATTTTTCGCGTTGACAACTTGTAAAGCCCCAAAAACTACCTGACATAGTGTCCAATAGTTCTTGCACCCTATAGGGTGAAGGCGTAATCTATTAAGCCGTGAATATTCGAAAGAATGTTCATAAACGGAACACCCGCATGGGATTCCTAAGATAAATTCGACAGAATTATCTGACTTCGGCGCTTCAATCACCACCAGCCATCGCTACTACAACAGCTTCCCTTTCTTACAACGATATAGGATCGGGGTTTCCTCTTTTAGGGGGAAGAAACCAATGAAACACCTGTTCAAAACTTTAATTGTTGGTTCATTGCTTTCTTTTGCGTTGTCACTGGGAGTCGGGGCGGCTTTAGCAAAGACTCCTGTCAAGGAAGCGGATGCTTTAGACACCAACTGGGTCTATACGACTACCGCGGATACGACTGCGGCTAATACTTATTGGGCCGGGGTCAATTTAACGCAATATGGCGAAACGTTCCGCGCCTCTTTGCAGACCATAATGAATTCCAACAGCACGGGGACGGTTAGTTACAGTGCTAACAACACCATTTTGACTCACTCTGATTTAAACCCTGATGGTTCTGGTACACTTCTCGGCTTCTATGATGGCGCCTCTTTAACTGCGACTTGGGATTCTGGAAACACTTGGAATAAGGAACACACTTGGCCTAATAGCCGTGGAGCCGGAGAAAATACTGGCGGCCCTGGCGCTGATCCTCACGTTTTACGAGCTGAGGTATCTACTACTAACGAATCCCGTGGCAATAAAATGTACGGTCCTTCTAATACGACAACCTACGATCCAGGGGGAACCATTGCTAAATATCGTGGTGAAGCCGCTCGCTGCATTTTTTATGCCGCTACGCGTTATTACGGCACTTGTGGAACCGGCGGCAGCAGTACGGGATCGACGCCGCTTAATTTAACGGACGACCCCACTGAAGCTCAGACTACCCACAACATGGGCATGGTCTCCAAACTCTTGGAATGGAATAATACTTATCCAGTTCAGCCCGAAGAAATCGTGAGAAATGAATGCCTTTATCATTATGATGGCATTCGTAATCCTTTCATTGATCACCCGGAATATGCTAACTATATTTGGTCATCAACCGAAGCCGATTCTTCGACCTACTATCAACGGACCTCGGCTTATAACCCTGGCGGGGCTACCGTCGATCCCACCAGCGTGACGGTGACTCCCGCTACGGCGAGCGTTGCTGTTGCTTCATCGACTCAATTATCGGCGACGGTTTTACCGACTAACGCAACGAATCGAGCCGTTACGTGGTCTTCAAGCAACACCTCAATAGCCACGGTATCTTCAAGCGGACTAGTTACTGGAATTGCCACGGGAAGCTGCACTATTACGGCCACTAGTTCCGCTAACTCCAGTTTGACTGGCACTTGCACCGTTACGGTTACGGCCGCGCAGACCGGATCAGGTTATAAACTGGTTAAATCTGCGACCGAAATTACGGCGGGGTCTTCCTTTGTCATTGGCACTGTTGCCACGGCCACTGCCGGTTCTTTCTTATCCAACGAAACGAGCTCTACGAACTATCTCTTGACTACGGCTGCGACCCCAACCGCAAATGGCAGTGACTATTACGTTACTGTTGATGGGACCGCCATCATGAAATTCACCTTAGGCGGTTCTAGCGATGCCTACACTTTCCTTTCAACGAATTATTCTTCTACTGATAATTATTTAACAAGTAAAACCTCAAACAGCGCCTACATTCAAGCTGCCTCTGCCAGCACTACGGCCGATTCTTATTTTTCCATTGCTATTGATACTTCAACCTATGCCGCCACAATTGCCACGACGAATTTAACAACGCAGCGGTCTCTCCGTTTTAACCCCAATTATCCTCGTTTTGCTTTCTATGCCAGCACCGACATGGATGTCGTTTATCTTTATAAGTTATCTGGCACTGTTGCCGTGACTGGCGTTTCAGTTGCTCCGACGTCGTTGGATTTGTTAACAGGAAGCACGTCTCAGTTAACGGCGACCATTGCTCCTAGCGGCGCAACGAACAAAACGGTTAGTTGGTCTTCCAATAACACCGGGGTTGCTACCGTTTCTTCGAGCGGCCTCGTTACTGCCGTTTCAGCGGGGACTGCCACCATTACGGTGACGACCGCAGATGGCGGCTATACCGCAACTTGTGTTGTGACGGTTACGGATGCGATTACGGTCGTTTCACTGGCCGCTGTTAATGCCCCTAATCTTCCCTTCGGAAGCCCCACCTACAATCCGACGAGTTCAGCAAACTTTATTGTTACAGCAACCTTTAATAATGGTACGACATCTAATGTTACTTCGACCGCAACCTATCCCACTTTGGCCAGTTTCATTTCGACCAACAACATGGTCTTAGGAGTTCATAATTTGACCGTGAGCTACACCGATGATCAAAGTGTAACTGTGACGACAACGGTGGCGGTGAGAACCACCAATGTTGGTGCCGTTCGTAGCGCTTCTAATGAAGTTCAAACAGTGATTCCTTCTACGGCGATTGCTTCAATTGCCACTGCCCATTCATGGGTTAACGGCACCGCTTATATGAGTTGGAGTTTAGATTCTCACATTACGATTTCTGCGACAAAAACCACAGGAAGTAATAGTAATACGGGCAAATATTATTCGAGCAACAGTTCGTGGCGTCTTTATCAAACTGAAGGTGCAAATCTTGTTATTACTGCCGCAACCGGATATTCTTTGAGATCTATTACAGTTGTTTATACTGTTGCCAATTCTGGCACTTTGACTGGATTGGCTAGCAATACGGCTACTGCCATTAGCGGAAGTACCGTGTCTTTTGCAGTTAGAAATACTGGATCAGCTACCAATGGTAATGTTCAAATCACCGCCATCAGCGTTACGTATTATACCGGTTCGACCGTTGTTCATTTTACTTATCAAGAGCAAGCAACCGCTTATAGAGATTATTTGGATACCTTTAAAACCTGCGATGCTGCTCAAAGCGAAGAGGTTGCCCGCCGGATGGCTTTGGAATTCAACGCGATGGATTATGGCTACACTACCCACGATGCGAAGACTTATTTCCAAGGGTTGACGACAACTGCCAGTCAATACACTTATCAAGGCGAAGCGGGGGCCTCGCCAATCGATTACACCTACGCCGACGGTTATACTGGCACTGGACCGTCGGATGGCACTATTAATGCTTGGACGAGGCTTCAGTACATCATTGCTTATTGGAATAGTCACAATTCTGGTAACCAAATTTATCTTTATACCACCGATTACAACGCCGTCACCGATAGCACCGGAACGGGCACGCAGATTCAACCAGCCCTCTTAGATGCTGCTGGCCACATCATCAATCCTAGTTCTTCACAGTCTTCGCTTTCGATCACTCTGATTGTTGTCGCCTCCACGGGCGTGATGACTCTCTTACTTATTGCTGGTATCTATGTGTTCTCCCGCAAAAAGAGAAAACACGTTTAAAAAAACGTTTGGCCTAAGCCAAAGAAAGAGCCCCCTATGCTCAACCATCATCATGAAAAATTCGTTGCCCTTGTTTGCGCTGGGGCAATCGCCCTGGCCACGGGAGCCAGCATCTTTGCCGTTTATCACGCCATTGAAGTCAAGGCTTTGACGACTTCAGCAAATCAAACCGCCGCCAGCAGTTATTGGAGTGGCCTTTCCCTATCCGATTATGGTTCTGCTTTCCGGACGGATTTGCGTTCCATTATGATTGCTAAACAAACAAAAACTGGAAGCTACGATGGTTGCAAAACCGTTCTTTGCTCTTCCGATCTTGATCCGGCGGGAAGCGGACAGATGCTGGGATTCTATGATGAAACTAAGTTGACTGCCACTTGGGATTCCGCCGCGACATGGAACCGTGAGCACGTATGGCCTAATAGCCGTGGTGCTGGTACGAGCGGTCCCGGTGGCGATCCCCATATGATTCGTCCAGCCTCCGTCTCAACCAATTCAGGACGTGGTAGCAACATGTATGGTTACACTAGCGAAGGATCAAACGCTTTTGATCCAGGCAACACCATTGAATATTATCGTGGCATCGCCGCCCGTATCATTTTCTATACGGCGACACGCTGGTGGACCGATCCGGGCAAAAACTCCAATAACCTAGAACTCTCAACCGACCTCAGCGATACCCTCAGCAACAACCACATGGGCAACGTAACCGATTTGATTGCGTGGAATAACGCCTATCCCGTCCAAAAGAGCGAAATCGTCCGCAATGAGTATTTGGCTTCCCAAGGTTATGGCCGGAATCCTTTCATCGATAATCCCGACTATGCCAACTACATTTGGACAGTTACTGACTCGCATGATTCGAACTATATGCGAACCGCTTCCTATAGCGGCGGTCTCGTTTCTTCCTCTTCATCCACGAGTGCTTCGACTTCATCGACGACTTCAACCCCGACGACGACCAGTTCGTCCTCTACCCCTTCATCGAGTTCTTCCTCCTCTAGTTCGTCCGCCTCTAGTTCTTCTACTTATCAATTAGTGACTTCAGCTTCAGACCTTACTATTGGAAGCAACTACGTTGTTGTTTCGACCAATAGCGGATCGGGCTATGGCATGACGGCCGCGACTAAATCCAGTTACTACATGGGTGCTTCAGCCGTAACGGTTACTTCTAACGCGATTTCCGATGTCTCTGGCCTCGGGGTCTATACCTTAGGCGGAACCAGCGGTGCCTATACTTTCCAAAATGACTCCAATTACCTTCGAGGCTATGTGAGCGGAACCCATTACGATGCTGGTCTTGCAACTTCGACAGGAACCGAAACCAATTGGGCCGTCACCATTGCTTCCGACGGGGCAGCGACGATGGAACAAACCACCGACAGCGTTTATCTTACCTACAATTCTTCTTATACCGAGTTTGCGGGTTCTTCCTCTTCGGGAACCGTCTATCTCTTTAAAGAAATTCCTGCTTCAAGCGTTGCGGTTACGGGCGTGAGTCTATCATCCTCGAGTGCCAGCATCAAAGTCGGTGCAACGGCAACCCTTACGGCGACGGTTTCTCCTAGCGATGCTACCAATAAAAACGTGACCTGGTCTTCTTCGGATACGAGCGTTGCCTCGGTGAGCGGTGGCGTTGTTACGGGCGTTAAAGCCGGTAGCGCGACCATTACCGTCACGACTGCGAACGGTGGCTTGCAAGATACCTGCAGCGTCAGCGTGAGCAACGTCGAAGCGACGGCGGTGACGTTGTCGGCTTCGAGTGCTTCTTTAATCGTTGGCGGGACGAAACAACTCAGCGTGACCTTTACTCCGAGCAATACGACCGATCAAAGCGGTATCTGGGATAGCAGCAATACCACGGTTGCTACCGTTAGCGATACGGGCTTAGTTACGGCCAAGGCTGCTGGTTCAACCACCGTGAGTTTCTTGTCCAATAGTGGCAATCTCCAAGCGGATTGCACTGTGACTGTTTCAGAAGCGGTGGTTCTTTCTTCCATCAGCGTGTCTGGGGCAGCCACTTCAGCGACCTTTGGATCAACCTATTCGACTTCCGGGATCGTTGTTACGGCTCATTACAGTGACGGAAGCACGAAGGACGTGACATCGTCTTCGAACATTTCTTCGCCAAATACCAAGATCATCGGAGCTCAAACCCCGAGTGTTTCCTATACGGAAGATAGTTTGACCAAGAGCGCGACCTACAGCGTCTTTGTGACGACCGTTGGTGCGACTCAAGGATCCACGGGAGCCACTACCTATAATCTTGTTACTTCTGTGAGCTCCTTAGCATCGGGCGACATCGTCTTCATTGCCGCCTCGGAATCGGATTACGCTCTTGGCACTACTCAAAACACCAGTAACCGTAACCAGGTTGCGATTACGAAAGACGCCGCGACAAATACGGCTTCATTTACTACGACTCCTGAACTTTTGACTTTGGGAGAAGGAACGACCAGCGGAACTTATTCGCTTCATGCCGAAACCGCTGAAGGCTATCTCTATGCTGCCAGCAGTACCAAAAATTATTTAAAGACTCAAAGCACAAACGACGCGAATGGTTCTTGGACCATCACGGTCACTAGCGCTGGCGTCGCGACGATTACTGCGAATGGAAGCAACAGTCATAACGATTTGGAATATAACTCTTCCGCTAGTGTCTTCTCTTGCTATGCCAGCGGTCAGGCTGCGGTTGCCCTGTATAAACAAGTCGGTGGCGGTACTCAGTACTTCACCGATCAAGAAGAAGCGGAAGCTTGGTCCAATTACTTCGTGTCCTCCACGGAAAGCAATTGCTCGAGTTCCACGATTTGGAGCGATGCGAATACGCAATACACCAATATGTCGACCACGGCCAAGGCCTATTTCGTCGCCCATGAGAGCGATAACGCCACCATTAGCGCGGCCTATTCCCGCTATAACTACGCCGTAAACGCTCACGGCATG
>Ga0183101_1000566_pt1 | contig 11781 bp, 10 predicted proteins | sample Biomet3_FD_127790 | JGI IMG/M metagenome (GOLD analysis project Ga0183101, IMG submission 127790) | Microbial communities from bioreactor (seeded with sewage sludge) at LBNL, California, USA - Biofuel metagenome 3 | ecosystem: Engineered > Bioreactor > Anaerobic > Unclassified ... | reverse complement strand
AATGGCCAGAATGGCTGATCAAAGACGAAAAAAGAAAATCAAAGAGATACACTTTCACTACATATAACAAATATAAGAAAGACGATCCTTTATTAGAATCCGGATTAATTGGTCCAATATGTATCATGAAAGGCGTTGACCATATATTACGAACAAATTAAACAATAACGATATGACACTCTTATCTTTAAAAAAAGTTCTTTTTACGTTTACAGCACTTGCATGTGCAGCGATATATGCACAAGCAACAAACGTATATGACTTGCGTTGTGAAATGCTTTCAAATCCTTGGGGCATTGATAATACCAAACCTCATCTCAGCTGGAAGATAGAAGCTGAAAAACAGGCGACAGAACAAACAGCTTATCAAATTCTTGCCGCATCAGACAAGCAACTGCTTTCTGAAGAGAAAGCAGATCTATGGAACAGTGGCAAAATCAAATCGCCGGAATCAATATGGATCAATTATGCAGGCAAATTGCTTTCATCACGTAGCGTTGTATATTGGAAAGTACGCATATGGAGCAATAAAGAGAAAGTGTCACAATGGAGTGAAACGGCTTCATTCAGCGTTGGATTACTCAATGCCGATGACTGGCAAGCAGAATATATTGGAATGAATGACAAGAAGAAAGACCCAGAATCACCTTTATTCCGTAAAACTTTTCAAGTTACACATGAGAGTAAACTTGCCTTCCTGCATGTCAACTCATTAGGATATCACGAAGTATATATCAATGGAAAAAAAGTAAGCGATGCCATTTTAGCACCGGCAATGGTTCAGTTCGACAAACGTTCATTGAGTCTTACATACGAAGTATCCCGATATTTGCATCAAGGGAGCAACGAATTGATTATATGGCTTGGCAAGGGCTGGTATAGAGCACAAATGCCAGGTGTTGTCAGTGGAGGACCGTTTGTTCGCGCTCAGTTGGAATCATGGGAAAGCAACCATTGGAACAGAATAGCCATGACCAACGACACATGGAAAACAAGAGAAAGCGGTTATACCTCTCCCGGCAAATGGGGGCCGAATGATTTTCAAGGTGAAGATGTGGATGGTTCAAAACTGTTACCCGATTTCACAACTCAGACACTAAACCGTGTTTCGTGGGATGATGCGGTCATTGCTCATATCCCATCACACACGGTATCCCCGCAGATGGTTGAAACGAATAAAATTCAGGAAGCTCTTCACCCCGTATCAATCAAACAACTAGATAATCAATCGTGGTTTATTGATATGGGAACATGTTTGACAGGATGGACAAAAATAGCGTTCCCGAAGCTTTCGGCAGGTCAAAAAATCACGATTGACTATGCCGATTATCTTGATAAGAACGGAAAGATGATTCAAGAAAAGAAATTCTGCGATACATACACAGCTTCAGGAAAAGGGAACGAAACTTTTATCAATAAATTCAACTACCATGCTTATCGCTATATCAAGCTGTACAACTTGAAAGAGGCACCGAAAACTTCCGATATCACGGCATATTTGATTCATACAGGCTATGATGCCGGCGCTTCTTCCTTCAGTTGTTCCGACAAAGATTTAAATGCCATACACGATATGATCCATTACACCATCCGCTGTTTGACACTCAGCGGCTATATGGTGGATTGTCCTCACATCGAACGTTTGGGTTATGGAGGCGATGGAAATGCTTCAACGCTGACTGTTCAGACTATGTATAATCTTTCTCCTCTTTATTCCAACTGGATGCAAGCGTGGGGCGACTGCATTCATCCGGACGGAGGAATGCCTCATACTGCACCTTGTCCGTATAGTGCTGGCGGAGGACCGTTCTGGTGCGGGTTTATCATCACAGCCTCTTGGCAAACCTACGTCAATTACGGCGACCCGCGCTTGCTGGAGCGCTACTATCCAACCATGCAACAATGGCTCGGTTATGTTAAAACATATACCCGCGATGGCTTACTTAAGCGCTGGCCGGATAATGATTACAGAAATTGGTATCTAGGAGATTGGGCTGCACCAAAAGATTTAGGTGTTGATGTAACCGACAGCACCTCTATCAATCTGGTAAACAACTGCTTTATTAGTGTTTGTTATCATACGATGAGTAAAATTGCCGAAGTGCTCGGAAAGCACGACGACAAACGCATGTATCAAGAAAAACAGGAAGCTCTGGACAAACTTATTCAAAATACATTCTATGATAAAGAAAAGAAAAGTTATGGCACCGGTTCACAGATTGATCTAGCATATCCGCTTTTAGCGGGTGTGACTCCAAAGGAACTCGTTCCAACTGTCAAAGAGACACTGTTCAATGAAACAGCCGGTCGCTTCAAAGGTCATATAGTAACCGGACTCGTCGGAATTCCTGTTCTTACCCAATGGGCCACACAAAATAATGAAGCAGAGTTTATGTACGGCATGTTACGTCAACATAGCTATCCGGGATATCTTTATATGATTGATAAAGGAGGCACAACAACCTGGGAACATTGGAAAGGTGAACGTAGCTATATTCATAACTGTTATAACGGCATCGGATCATGGTTCTATCAAGCTTTAGGGGGAATACTTCCCGACGAAAATGCAACCGGTTATCGTCATGTTTTTATACACCCGCAATTAGTCAAGGGTATTCAATGGGTAAAAACATCAAAAGACACCCCTTTTGGTAGATTGTCTGTTAGCTGGAACCTTACAAATAGCCAATATACAATGGAAACGACGATTCCTGTAGGTTGTAAAGCTACTATAACTCTTCCTGTAAAAGCAAAGAGTGTTCTCATTAATGGAAAGACAACAGAAGTTAACACAGACATTAAAGCGGAAAGCGGACATTACACGATTGTGGCTGAACTATAAGTTCAGCCATTTCCCACCGCGGAGACAAAATTGTCCTTTCCTCCATAAGAATTGCAATTTTCAGCGTACATTTGCAGACAGATGGAAAAGTATGATATCATAATCGTTGGCAGCGGTTTGGGGGGCTTAGTGTGTGGATCTATTCTTTCAAAGAACGGATATAAGGTTCTTATTCTTGAAAAGAATATTCAGATCGGTGGTTGCTTACAATCCTTCAAACGCAACAAAGTCAAATTTGAGACAGGTATGCATTATATAGGCAGTATGAAAGAAGGCCAATCATTGAACAGCTTGTTTCGTTATTTGTCTATTGCCCACGATATAAAACTACAACCCCTTGATCCTATGGGTTCCGATATGATCTCATTAAGAGGAGACTGTTACCCGTATGCCATAGGAACACAACTGTTTGTCGATACACTAAGTACATACTTTCCCAAAGAAAAAAAATCATTAGAGGAATACATGCAACGACTTAAAAACATAGTCGATGCTTCACCTCTGCATAGTTTTTATAAAAGAGAAAAAACGCCTCCTCTTTCAGCTATCGACTATTCTCTTAGTGCAAGCGAATTTATTTCATCTGTTACAGCCGACAGTCGACTACAAAATGTTCTTGCCGGATTAGTTCCTCTTTATGCAGGCAGGAAAAACATCACCCCTGCATATATTCATGCAATGGTTAATAGCTTCTATATTAACGGTTCATACCGTATTGTTGGAGGAAGTGATGTCATTTCCACTTCTTTAGCAAACACAATAGTAAATAATGGAGGAACCATTCTGACACAAAAAAAAGTCACATCCATAGCTTGTAACACCTCTAGGGCAATCTATGTCGAGACGGATACGGGTGAACGATTCGAAGCCAATGAATTTATATCAAATGTACATCCTGCCATAACCATGCATTGGATAAATTCACCTCTAATCACCAAAATATACAGACAAAGACTCGAAAACATAAAAAATACGGTAGCGAACTTTACGTTATATCTTCGCTTTAAAGAAAACCGTGTCCCTTACGAAAATTTCAATTTGCTGCATTATGAGCAAGACTCTGTATGGAACTGTGAGGATTATACGGATGAAACATGGCCAAAACAATTTATATATATGCATCTGGCAACAGGATCTGAAACCGCATTTGCCGAAGGCGCTGAGGTTATCACATACATGAATTATAACGAAATGAAGCCATGGATATCAACAACAACAGGACATCGTGGAAGCAGTTATGAATCTTTCAAGCAACGTAAAGCGGAACGATTGCTGAAATGTCTGGAAAAACAACGACCGGGAATCATTTCCAATATAGAACATTATTATACATCAACGCCACTGACTTATCGCGATTTTACAGCTACATCTGAAGGTTCTATCTTTGGATATGCCCATAGCATCAAGGATCCTTTATATAATATGATCACTCCTAAAACTAAAGTCCCCAATTTGCTGTTAACAGGACAAAACATCAACACACATGGCATACTTGGCGTAATTATCAGTGCGTTGCTTACATGCTCGGAACTTATAGGAAAAACGGAGCTTACAGAGCATATAAAAGAAATAAACGACAATAACAAACAATAGATATGAAGTTTAAATTAATTTACCCCAAGTGGGAAAAACTACGCGGTCAGACAACTTTTAATTTGCCACCCCATGGACCCGTAGTCTTTGCCGCAACACTTCCTGAAGAGGTAGAAGTGTCTTTCACCGATGAAAATGTAGAAGAACTGAATTATGATGAACCATGTGATTTTGTCGGTATTTCAATGATGCTAAGCACGCAGGTGAAACGGGGATGGGCTATTGCGGAAGAATATCAGAAACGCGGAAAGCAAGTAATCTTCGGAGGTATTTCAACCATGCTTCATGCTGAAGAAACCATGCTTCATGCTGATTCCATTTTCTTAGGCGAATCGGAAGGACGAATGGAAGAAGTTATAAATGACTGGAAAGAAGGGCGCCTGAAAAAAGTTTACAACTTCATGGGGCGCCAACCGGATATCTCATTGATTGGTCCGGCCCGCCGTGATTTATATAAACGCGAACTTTATAATCATAAAGGTGTTCAGATGGTTGATCTTTTTCATGCTTCACGCGGTTGTCGTTTTAGCTGTTATCCTTGCGCCGTATCCTACCTCGGCGGACGCATTTTCAGACCGCGCCCGATAGATAAAGTAGTAGAAGACATAGCCACAATCGACAATAACCGCTTATTTATTGTTGACAACTCATTAGCTCAAAATAAAGAATGGGAGAAAGAGCTGTTCAAAGCAATGATTCCATTTAAGAAAAAATGGATATCGCATACCATAGAAGACGACCCTGAAGTATTAAAACTGGCTAGCGAAGCTGGTGCATGGTATGTCTATCAAGCTATATACGACACTTCCGACTATATTAGAGAACGCATCAAACGTTATCATGATAACGGTATTGGCGTTGAAGGAACTATCCTGTTGGGACTAGATAATCAATCGGAAGATGATATAAAACGTCTTATCGATTTCCTTTTGGATATAAATCTGGATCTGGCTGAATTCACGGTAATGACACCATTTCCACATACTAAAGGTTATGATGATATGTTACGTCAGAATCGAATATTTGACTTCGACTGGAATCATTATAACGCCGGTCAAGTTGTTTTTCAACCTAAGCAAATGTCACCCGAAAAATTGCAGGAACTTTATGATTATGCATGGCAATCGTTCTATCACGATGAGTCGCAGGAACAAAAAATGTTTCGTTTGTTTATGAATGTAGCTATGCGTGAGATTAATGACGGAACCTATCGTCCGCGCAAACATGAACTTATCAATATGTCGTTTGGCAAACGAGTACAACGAAATATTGAAAAACTATCGTCTAACAAATAATATATCAAAACATGAAAGTTCCCGAGCATTATTACGATGAGATATTCGATTTTAAAGGACAATGGGATGTACCGTCCAAATGTGGAATAAAGATTCTTCCTTTTGAAGGAAAAATTATAGTAATCGCCACTGAACTGTACCAGGATAATCCAGGTTCATCCGTAACTTACGCCGGCGGCAATCTGCTTAAACAAATTGTAGAACGTAAGAAACTGGACCTTTCAAAGGTAATCTATTTGGAATGCAATCCAGATACCAACTCTAAACTTTCTTTTTATGATGAAGAATACTTTGAAGTCACTTTCAGGGAAGAAAATGGAAATTTAATCAATCCAACATACAATCAATGGGATGAAAAAAAAGTAAAGAACCTTTTCGATCAACAAAAATAATGAATATGAAGTCAATCATACTTATATTTACTTTTCTATTCGCTTCCACATGGACTATAGAAAGTCAGACTGTTGTAAAACTATGGGGTGACCATCCCGGTAACAAAAAAATGAAACGAACGGAATTATTGGTTTATCGGGCTGATTCACTACATAATAGTGGAGTATCTGTCATCATTTGTCCCGGAGGTAGTTACTGTTATCTGGGTATGAATCATGAAGGGCGCCAAGTAGCTGAATGGCTTCGAAGCAAAGGTGTAAACGCTTTTGTTCTTTACTATCGCGTTGGAATGTTTGGCAACCATTATCCTTCAATGATTGAAGATTTACAGAAAGCATTGGTATGGGTGAAAGCTCATGCCGATACGTTTGCTTTACAAAAAAACAAAGTAGGTGTAATGGGATTTTCTGCCGGTGGTCATTTAGTCGGTACAAGTGGTATATATTACAACCACAATTATCTCCGCTCATTAGGAGAAAAAGCTGATGAAGAAACACTCCGTCCTGCTTTCATTGCCATGATTTATCCGGTCGTTTCCATGCAAGACAGCATTGCTCACCACAAATCAAGACGAAACCTGCTGACAAAACATTACACAAACAATCTACGCGACAGCATGTCGCTAGAATTGAATGTTCACAAAAATATGCCCCCTGTATTTCTTATACAATGCAGAGATGATAAGACCGTAGACTATCGTAATGCTGAAGCATTTCACAACGCTCTTAACCGTGCTGAAGTTCAAAACTACTACAAATTGTATTCAAAAGGAAATCATGGTTTTGGAATGAAACCTAAAGGTCCTGAATGGAATAATAGCTTTATCAGCTGGCTACAATCAATCAAAATATTAAAATAGAAACCGGCATCCATCAAACATAAAATATAATACTACTTTCTTTACAGAATAATAAAGTTTCAAATTACGCGAATGTTCTAAAAAACAAATTTATATCTTTGGCAAAATTATTAATACATACAAATATGAAAAAGGTACTATTTATTTTAACGACAGTATTACTCTTCGCAGGAGCATTCACCATGAAAGCTCAAGACCAATCCAATGATTATTTTGTAGGCAAATGGGATGTCACCATGTTTAATCTCCCTGACGGAGATATGACTATGATCATGACACTTACAAGGACCGATGGTAAATTGGACGGATTTTTTGTTCCTACAAAAGGTGAAAAGAAAGATCCTATAAAAATAACCTCTGTTGAAGAAAGTACAAATAACAAAGGAGAAATAACCCTCTATTTTACAGCACAAGATTACGATTTAAACTTACTGTTGAACAAAGTGGATGAAGATAATGCAAAAGGAAGTTTAGTTGGAATGTTCGATGTAAAAACAAAAAGAATCAAAGAATAATACTATTCACTATATATCATATCCGCAAGGTGCAAATTCATAGAATCTTTGCACCTTTTTTGTATACTAAATATACAATTTAAAAGCTATTTATCCGTTGTCTATATAAACATTTATCGAATATGAAACTTGTATTTGCAACAAACAATGTACACAAACTAGACGAAGTACGAAATATTGCTTCCAAATATACTGAAATAGTAAGCTTAGCTGATATTCATTGTTTTGATGATATTCCTGAAACAGCCGACACATTAGAAGGCAACGCCTTACAAAAAGCGCAATATGTGAAAGATCATTTTGGTTTTGATTGTTTTGCTGACGATACAGGTTTGGAAGTTGAAGCACTTAATAATGAACCGGGCGTTTATACTGCTCGTTACGCAGGACCGGAACATGATCCTGAAGCAAACATAAATAAACTCTTTTATGAACTGAAAGGTAAAAAAAACCGCAATGCTCGTTTTCGTACTGTCATTGCACTTATTTTAAATGAGAAAAAATACTACTTTGAAGGCATAGTTAAAGGAACAATTGTTGAAGAAAGAAGAGGAACTGATGGTTTCGGATATGATCCTATCTTTATACCTGAAGGTTACTCAAAAACATTTGCTGAACTAGGTGTTAATATCAAAAATAAGATAAGTCACCGCGCTATAGCTGTCAATAAACTAATTTCATTCTTATCTAATTTGCCAAAATAAATATATGAAACGAATCTGTTATCTTCTTTTGTTTGCTTTTTTGCTTTGTCAACTTAGCCATTCACAAGCAATCGGCGGTTGGCAAGCATTTCTTTCATATTATAATACGGTCAAGGTAGCCGAAACAAATGATTATGTATTCGCTGTAGCTCAAGGCGCTAAAGTAAGTGCTAACGATACAGAACAGAATGGCGGTTCACTATTCAGATATAATAAAGAAGACAACAGCATCAAGTTATTTTCAAGACAAGATGGACTAACTGATCAACAGATCACACACATTAGTTTTAACAACACTACAAACACACTACTTATTATTTATAAAGATGGAAATATGGATCTGTTAGTAGATAATAGTTTTTTCAATATTCCATATCTTTATGACTCTTCAATCAAAGACAAAACTATCAACGATATCTATTTTTATAATGAATATGCTTATTTGTCCGGCAACTTTGGAATCATGGTTTTAAACCTGAAAAAAAAAGAAATAGCTGATACTTATCAAATTAAAAAAGTAGTTACATCCACATGCATTAAAGACAACTATTTATATGCAGCAACAGAAAGTGGTGTATATAGAGGATTGCTGACAAGTAATCTTCTTGATATAAATAATTGGCAAAATTTTTCCGTTTCCATTAATGGTAGTGTTGAACAGTTGGCAATTTTTAAAAACCAACTTTGTTTCAAATTAAAAAATGGAGGAACTTATTATCAAGATGAAAATGAAAATATTCACACAATTATTGAAGGAAGCAATATAAACAAAATGAAACTTGTTAATAACAAACTGATTTCATTTTCATCTTCAACCGCTTATATATCATCTTCACTATCTGATAAAGATATTGTTAATATCGGAACCATCAATGATATATCATCCCTTAATGACGAGAATACTTTCTGGATTGCTGCAGGAGATCAAAGTATAAAAGGAATTAAGAAAAACTTAAACCAATATACTGTCTTCTTTTCTGATACTATTGCAGCAAACTCCGGACCAAAAAGAAATTTATGCGAATATATGACGGTTAATAATCAACGTCTTGTTGTAGCCGGCGGCGGAAGAGATGCAAACCGTTATGACAATTACGGAACATTTATGATCCATAATAATGAATCCTGGACAAACTATAATGAAGATGCGATCAAAGAAAAAGCTGGCATTAAGTTTTCAGATGTTATGTCTATTGCTATCGATCCGAAAGATAACAATCATTATTATGTATCTACATGGGGTGAAGGCGTTTTTGAATTTAAAGACAATTCATTTGTTCAACTATATAATTCTAATAATAGTCCACTTGAATCGGCTATAGCAAATAGTCCTAATTTTATTCGTATTGAAGGATTATGTTTTGATAAGGATAATAACTTATGGATGACAAATTCGGAGGTTTCAAGCGCTTTAAAAGTACTTAAAAAGGATGGAACATGGGCTTCGCTTACCTACAATGATCTGAATAAAGTTAATTCCATTGATAAAATTCTGATCACAAAGAAAAATATTAAGTGGATAAATATACTTCGTAATACTCCGGGAATATTTATTTTGAATGACAATGGAACTATCGACGATACTTCCGATGATACTTATAAAACTTATCGGACACTTATCAGTTCTTCGGACAACAAAAACATGAATACAAACGGATTTTATTGTCTGACAGAAGATAAAAATGGAGCTATATATATTGGTACCGGAAACGGACTTGCTATTTGTACCAATCCTAATAGTGTTCCTGCGAGTGAAAATCTTATTATCACTCGTCCGACTCGCGAAGCGGCTGATGGAACGTTAAGTTACTTTCTTGACGGCGAACAAATCAATACAATAGCTGTTGACGGAGGTAATAGAAAATGGATTGGAACACAAAATTCAGGAATATTTCTTATAAACGAAGATGCTTCAGAGACAATTAAAAACTTTACCACTTCCAATTCTCCTATCCTTTCAAATACAGTTATAAGTATTGCTATTGATCCGATAAGCGGACGTGTATATGTTGGAACTAATAAAGGAATAACATCTTATCTGAGTGATGCTACAGAAGGAAAAGAAAATTATTCAAATGTATATGCTTATCCTAATCCTGTACGTCCCGAAGATATAGATCAAGTAACCATTGCAGGACTAATGGAAAATTCAAATGTAAAGATTACAGATTTGAATGGAAACTTAATCTATCAAGGCAAATCCGTAGGTGGACAACTTACATGGAATTGTCGTAACCGCTCAGGAAATCGTGTAGCAACAGGAATATACCTTGTCCTTGCTGCTACACAAGATTCAAAAGAAAGTGTCGTTACTAAAATTATGATTGTAAAATGACTTTATAAACCTAACTTTGCAGAAATATCCAACATTCTTTGAATAGGAATAATGGCTTTCTTCTGTATACGTTCATCAACAATAATCTCAGGTGATTCGTTTTTCAGACAATTGTACAACTTATCCATTGTGTTCAAACGCATGAAATTACATTCATTGCAAGCACATGTGCTGTCGTCAGGAGGCGCTGGAATAAACTCTTTATCTGGACACTCCTTACGCATTTCATGAATAACACCACTTTCCGTTACTACAATAAATTGTTTCTTTCCCGATTTAACAGCATGTTTAATTAAAGCTGAAGTTGATCCAACAAAGTCTGATATATGAATAATAGGTTTTTTACATTCAGGGTGAGTAATTACTTCTGCCTCCGGATATATTTTTTTCAGTTCTAATATCTTCTCCAAAGAAAACTGTTCATGAACATGACAAGCGCCGTCCCAAAGTAACATATTCCTTCCTGTAATACTATTAATATAATTACCAAGATTTCTATCCGGACCAAAAATAAGCTTTGCGTCTTTAGGAAAACTTTCAACAATCTGACGTGCGTTTGTAGAAGTTACAACTACATCTGTAACAGCTTTTACAGCAGCAGTCGTATTAACATAAGATATAACTGTATAATCCGGATGCTGATTAACAAACAATGTAAAGTCTTCAGCAGGACAACTATCAGCAAGCGAACAACCTGCATTCATATCAGGTACCAATACCTTTTTATATGGACAAAGAATCTTGGCAGTCTCACCCATAAAATGAACACCACAAATAACTATTATATCAGCAGTCGTTTTAGCCGCCCATTGAGCTAAAGCCAAACTATCACCTACATAATCGGCTATATCTTGCAAATCACTTGTCTGATAATAATGAGCCAAAATTAGGGCATTCTTCTCTTTGCGCATCTGATTGATGGCTTCTTTTAATTCTTTTGTTGACATGACATCTACATTATTTCTACATATGCAAATGTAAAAATTTTAATCAACAAACAAACATTATATTATTATTTATATTTGATTTTAAACTAAATATAAGATGAATATTATAGTCTGTTGATAAGGTTGATATTTTTTTTTGTTTATATTTGTTTTTTAAGTTATTACTTATTTAGTTGTAGTTACTAATATGATATCAACATATAGTTTACCTATATAATATATTGTATTTTTGATTGTTAAGTGTTATATAGTCTATATTGTTGATAAATGTTCTTGTTGAAAAGATTTTTATATATTG
>Ga0183101_1001782_pt1 | contig 11787 bp, 16 predicted proteins | sample Biomet3_FD_127790 | JGI IMG/M metagenome (GOLD analysis project Ga0183101, IMG submission 127790) | Microbial communities from bioreactor (seeded with sewage sludge) at LBNL, California, USA - Biofuel metagenome 3 | ecosystem: Engineered > Bioreactor > Anaerobic > Unclassified ... | reverse complement strand
TCGTGAAAATAAAGATATATTATTTATTGATGCAAGTAATGATTTTGAAAAGAATAAAAATCAAAATAATTTAAGAGATGAAGATATTGATAAAATCATAAAAACATATAAAGAACGTAAAGATGTAGAAAAGTATGCTCATTTGGCATCTATTGAGGAAATTAGAGAAAATGATTTTAATTTAAACATACCACGTTATGTTGATACTTTTGAGGAAGAAAAACCAATTGATTTAGAAGAAATAAACAAGCTGTTAGAACAAGATAATAAGGAAATTGCTGAGCTTGAAGCTGAGATTAATGAACAATTGAAGATATTAGGGGTTAGAATTTAAATTATTTTAAAAGTTATGGAAGTTAAATTTCCCAAATTAGACCTCTGGGGTAATAGTCGTGAGTTTGTGAACGACTTGCTATTTATTTGCGATAAGATGCACCCTATCATAAATGAGTGCGATCTTTACTAATCTTGGATAGAGTAAAGTATGCTCCGCCTCCACCATGAAATCCACGAAAATCTAAAATTTAGATTTTGTGGGTTTATTTTGATTAATATAATAATTATAATAAATATTATATATTCTTAAATAAAAATAAAAGGTTATAATAAAGAAAAAACTAAGTTATTAAGGAGATGGTAGTTTGTATATAAAAAATATTGATGTTAAGAATTTTACTGTATTTGAAAATTTAAATATGAAGTTTTGTAAAGGAATAAATGTTTTTATTGGGGAAAATGGTACTGGCAAAACTCATTTGATGAAAATGATGTATGCTCCTCTTTCGGTAAAATATGATAAATCTATGATGCGATTTTGGGAAGATATATTTACACATAATACAGATGTTGAAACAGTACCACATTATTTTAGAAGAAATAAAAATAAAGAATTTATAATTAATATTGATTTTGACAACGCACAATCTTATTGCAATAATGATGGAAATTTTAGTAGTGCTTATTATGATATCGATTCAGTATTTATACCAGCAAAAGAAATGCTATCACATTCTAAAGGTTTTTTAGCATTAGAACGTGAAAGACATATTCCGTTTGATAGAACTTTAATTGATATTATTTCAAAGTCAGAACTTGGCAAAAGTAAGAGATTAGATGATCTAAATATGAAAATTTTAAATCATATATCAAATATCATAGAAGGAGAAGTGATATATGAAAATGATACATTTTATATTTTAAAGAACAATGGACTAAAAATTGAATTTTCAATGGAAGCAGAAGGGATTAGAAAAATAGGGATATTATGGCAGTTGATACGGAATGGATTAATTAATAATAAAAGCATCTTATTTTGGGATGAACCGGAAGCTAATATTAATCCTAAATTTATACCTGATTTAGTTGAAATATTAATTAAATTACAAACAATAGGAGTTCAGATTTTTGTTACAACTCATGATTATATTTTATCAAAATATTTTGATGTTAAACGTTCAGATAATGATGAAATTATGTATTTTTCATTATATCGGACTGATAATGGTGTTGAATATGAATGTAGTACTAAGCTAGATAATTTAAAGCATAATCAAATCAGAGATACTTTTATTCAATTATATGAAGACGAAATAGAAAGGGCGATGGAGTAATGATTGAAATAAGTGAATCTGGTATGATTTTTGGGGCATATGAGGATGATAGGGTCTTTAGAATTGAAATCTCTAAGTTACATGACAAAATAGGTAATAGAATTAAAGTTGTAGAGTTTATTCTTATGAGAAAGCAAAATGAGCTAGATTTTATAGAAGCAAAATCTAGTTCACCGAAGCCAATACAAGATAGTGAAGAGAAAGTGGAAAAGTTCAACAAATATATAGAAGAAATTACTGATAAATTTATACATTCTTTTAATTTATATTATTCAGCTATTTTAGGAAATAATAATCATTACAATGAAATAAGTAGTAAGTTTTTAGATTTAGATAATAGTATTTTAAATTTTAAATTCATTCTAGTTATTAAAAATCACAAGGAAGAATGGTTGGTACCTATTTTAAATGCATTAAAAAGAAACTTAGCATATCACAATACAATTTGGAAAAGTGATGTTATTGTAGTCAATGAAGAAATAGCTAAGAAGTATAATTTGATTAAAGTCAATAGCTAACTTAGTTGAAAATGTGATGAATTATTTAGCGTATATGACCCGACAATGGGATCAGGTTTTTTATTGCTTACTGTAGGTCAAGAATTACCAAAAGGCACTCCAATGAAGTACTTTGGTCAAGAATTGAATATAACGACATATAACTTGGCACGTATGAATTTAATGATGCATGGTGTATCTTATAATAATATGGTATTAAATAATGCTGATACATTAGAGAGTGATTGGCCAGATGCAAAAGGTATTGATAATCCACGTAGCTTTGATGCAGTAGTTGCTAATCCACCATATTCTGCAAAATGGGATAATGATGAAACTAAATTAAAAGATCCACGTTTTGGTGAGTATGGGAAGTTAGCACCAGCTTCAAAGGCAGATTACGCTTTTATATTGCATAGTATATATCATTTAAATAAGACTTGGAACAATGGCCAGTGTTTTACCTCATGGAGTTTTATTTAGGGGGGTGCAGAAGGAAAAATAAGAGAAACTTTAATTGGTAAAAATTATTTTTATACATAATTGGATTATCAGCAAATTTATTTTATGGAACAACTATTCCAACAGTAATTTTAGTGTTAAAGAAGAATCGTGAAAATAAAGATATATTATTTATTGATGCAAGTAATGATCTTGAAAAGAATAAAAATCAAAATAATTTAAGAGATGAAGATATTGATAAAATAATAAAGACATATAAGGAACGTAAAGACGTTGAAAAGTATGCTTATATATATCAAGAGATAGGAGGAAGCCAGTATGGAAGGTTTCATAATAGGTATTATCGTTCTTGTAGTTGTTGCAGGTGCCTTTGTGTATTGGAAGAGAAGCCAACAGACTAAAACAATTGAAAATGCCATAGTTACAAAACAGAATATAAATCTTATAAATTCAGAACAAGTTAATGAAGAAATGAACCATCTTATGATTCAATTAGAACAGCTGTCTTTAGATTCAATACCAGATGAAACTAAGCTAATGGAGATAACGGATAGCAAGGTTTTAGCACAAGTTACTAATCTGATACCAGAGTTGTTTAAAGCAGGAAATGCAGCAGGTAATGCAGTACAAGGTGCTAAAGCAAATGCTGAAGTGTTATATAGAGCAATCATCCCCGCTGGGGCTAAACTTGCTAATTCAAGAGAAATGGATGGTGCTGTCCGCGGTATCTACCATGGTGCTGAGGGGGTGAAAGGTCACGCTAATCTTCTTGCAGTGAAGAAAAATGCCAATGTCGCTAGGAATGTAGCAGCATCGGCAATGAATTTAGCATCAATGGTTGTCGGGCAATATTATATGAATGAAATCAATGAAGAGCTTGGCGAGATTAGTGCAGGAATTACTAAAATTTCAGAGTTCCAAGATAATGAATACAAAAGTAAGGTATTTGCACTTGTAGCACAAATTCAAAAGGTGGCAATATTCCAAGTAGACATTCTTGATAATGATGAATTAAGACTTAGTGAAATTTATAATCTCAATAGATGGGAACAAGAATGTATTCAGCTCTTGGGTCAAGCCAATCTTACCATTGCAGGATTTGGAAATAAAGAAAACCTTGATTACGAGGAATACGAAAAGCAACTTGCAGAGGCTCAGAACTGGTTTGTTTATCAGAAAACGCTGATGGAAGTAATGATTAAAATTGCTGAATTAAAGCATACATTACATCTTGGCTCAGCTTCTAGAGAACAGTGTGGTGCATTGCTGCCTACATATTCAAAACAAGTACAAGATTCCTTAAACCAGTTAAGCACATGGCATAAAACTCAGACTGAAAAGTTTGAAATAAATGTTGATGAAAAGAGTAGAAAAAGAATGGGATTAGATGGCGTTATCTATTTTATTCCTGGCTTGATAAATGAAGAGAATAAGTTTTGTTCCATTCCTAACAACACAGTAAAAAAAATTATTGCTCAGACAAATGGTTATACAACACGCCAAAACATTGATCCAATAGATTTATTTCAAGAAGATGTGAGAATTATTGCAAAAGAAGGAAGGATATATTATCTTCCGAAGGATGTATTATAATAAAATTGGAATATAGAACTCGGCTATTACAAGCAGTAAAATTCAACAACTATGCTGATAATAATATTAATGAATTTGATATTATTATCAGTTATTTTGTGTTGGCAAATAAGTTCATAGAATTGATTTATAATTAATATGGAGTAACTAAATAATACAGCAATTCAGAAAATAAATGGTGAAGTTGGTTTGTAAAGATACCTAATATATAAAACAGGTGTGCCAATTAACGAAGGCATCTGATGTTTGATTTTGCATAATAATAACTTCAGTATTTATTAATTATTTTGTTGCTTAATAAGTAAAATTAGTTACATATTAAGTAAAATATATTTAAATTGCAAATATTTTACAAATATAAAATTACTAATGATTAGATAAGCATACAGGGGGTATAAGAAGTTTATATAGTGGATCTATTGTTGTAGTATGAATAAATGATTTATTTAATTTATATTTGTTTTGAATTATAAAAATGTAATGATTTGAATTTAATAAAAATTGAAGTGTTGATGGTGCTTTTGGTAGTTTTTATCATGAGTTTTAGAATATATTACTCAAATATATGAGAAAATATATCTGTAGGATAAATTAAATAATTAATAATGTACCATAAAAGACAACCGTATTAATAAACATTTTAATATTTCATATTACAAAATTATTCTCTGTGCTGAGTTCAAAAATTTATATCTAGTGAATATGTAGAATTTATTTTGAGAAATAAGATATTATTGAGAATATTTAAAAGGGATGTGATTAATATGGCAGTAAAAACTAATTGTAATAAAAATGGTACTAACTATTTTAGAGTAAGTGCTGTTTTAGGAACAGATAGCAAGCGAGTTCTTCTAGGAGAGTTAATACACACTTGGCTATTTGAGACTATTAGGGTTTCGGATAGAATAAAGCCTACTACGTTTGAAAAGTATGAGGGATTATATAGGAATTATGTAAAAGACAGTCCTTTATATTCAATTAAATTATCAGAATTAAAAGCACTCCAAGTTCAAAGATATTATAACGGTTTATCAGACATTGGAAAAAGTAGAAATCTTATTGAAAACTTAAATAAACTCTTGAAACAATTTTTTAATTATGCAGTATATGACATAAATGTTTATCTAGAATTATGATTTCAATGCAAGTTGATTTTAGTTATAATTAAGATATAAGACAATATTATGGTTTTGCAATTAAAGTTAAAAGTCTAAATTAAGTAAAAGAGCCGATTGAAATTAAGGGAGCTGATTTTAATGAAATGGAAGGAAGTTAGAGAATTATATCCAAATCAATTTGTAAAATTTGAAATTGTAGAATCTCATGAAGATGAAAAAATAAAATATGTTGATGAGGTTGCAGTAATAAAAGCCATAAAAGATGGAAGAGAAGCTATGAAAGAATTTACTAAATGTAAAAATGGTCAATTAGTATATAGTACAGAAAATGAAAGTATAGAGATAGAAAAAGTTAAACATATTGGTGTTAGAAGGAGTATATGATGAAACACAAACTAATATATAAAAATGGATTACTATATACTTCTATAAAGATGATTCATGAAGGAAAATGTGTGAATATAGATGATGTTATTATTGATACAGGAGCATTTCATACTATAATAACAACAGATTTTCTAGATGAACTTGGAGCAAAGTTCTCAAATGATGATAAACTTATTGAGGCATCAGGATATGGTGGAGCATCTAGTTATGCTGTGAGGAAAAGAATTGATTCAATTAGTTGTAATTCCTCTTCGCTGAAAGATTTTAAAATAGATTTTGGTGAAATTGATCCAAATGAAAGAGTTAATGGATTATTAGGTTTAGATTTCTTAAGGGAAGCAAAAATAATTTTAGATTTGGATGAATTAGTTATGTATACTCAATAAATACATAATATATTAAATAAAACATATTAAAAACTAGGTCGGGAAAATAGAAAAAACACCAACAATTTAGATACCTAAATGCTGATGTTTTCTAACTTGGTGACCCATAGGAGAATCGAACTCCTGAGTCTAGAAATTACCAATTACATATCATTATATTTAATTATAAATATCTGTAGAATAGCTTAAATACTAGGTTGTAGCAATATGGATAATTATAACATATCATATTGATTTAGAACTCAGTCGGGAAAAAGTCGGGAATAATCGGGAAAGTTTTATGGCGTAAATCGTTGATTATTGAAGGCATCCTACATAATAACTTGAAAACTCTATTCTATTTTAAAATAGAATAGAGATGAAAGGAATATGAACAAATATGATTTTTAACATATTAACATTAGCAATTATATGTTTTTTGCTAAATAATCATGAGTAATTTATTTTGATATCTCTAGAAAGGAGGAAATCCTCATCTCTTAAATTAATAAATAAATTATGAAATAAAAAGTAAAAGTAGATAATTATATTTATATACTTATCAATGGATTATAATGAGGAGTTAATATAGTGTATTGAGCTCCTCATTTGATTTTTAACATGCCAATATATAGAGTTAGGAATTATTGAAATAAATAATGATAACAATTTATTAAAGTGGCAATAATTAAATCTATATAATAGATATAGCTAAATAAGTATTATCAATTAGGCAGTATAAAGAAACAAAATATAAAAATATATTTAGAATTGTTTAATGTTAGAGATATGAGTGCTTTGACGTTTATATAATAAAGGATAGACTTTTGTATAAGGCATATGTCGATTATAATATCGATAGAAGATTGAATAAAAATATAGCATAGTGCTGTTATGATATTTAGAAATTTGCTTATATATGTTAAAATTAACTTAATAAATTTAAATTATATAAGTAAAATTTTATTAGAGGAATAGATTACTATAAAAAATATTTTTACATGAGGGGGTGCATTAGTGAAGCAAATAAATTATGAAGATATGATAATGAAAAGAGCAATGGATATATTTGCAGAAGAAGGTTTGAAATTTTTTGGTATAGATAAAAAAGTAAAAGATACTGGATCTACTGAAATTGTTGTTCTTGAGATAAAGAATATGCTAATGGATTATACTTTCCTAATGGAAGATGATAGTTACATTCATTTTGAATTTCAAACTACTAACAAGGGAATTGAAGACTTAAGAAGGTTTAGAACCTATGAATCTCTCCTTAATTTTCAAACTGGTAAAGATGTTGTAACATACGTTGTTTATTCAGGAGATATAAAAGATCCTATAAGTGAATACTATAGTGGAATAAATTCTTATAAAGTCAATGCAATATCGATGGCTAATAAGGACGGAGATGCAATTTTTAATGATATAATAAATAAAATAAATGATAAAGAAGAACTAAGCAAGCAGGATATTATATCATTAACATTTACACCAATAATGGGTGGTAAGCTTAGTAAAAGTGATAAGATAATAAATGCAATTAGAGTGGTTAAAGACATAGATAAAGATTACAGATATGACGTGGAGTCAATCCTATATGCTTTTGCAAGTAAATTTTTAGAAGGTAAAGATTTAGAAAAAGTAAGGGAGGAGATAAAAATGACTGAATTAGGTAGAAGCTTGATAAAAGAAGGAAAATTAGAAGGAAAATTAGAAGGAAAGCAAGAAAATTCAATAGAAATTGCTAAAAGAGCTATTAAAAAGGGAATGAGTGACGAATTAATCAGTGAATTAACAGAACTATCTATTGAGCAAATACAGATAATAAGAAAAACAATTGAAACTAATTAGTATTATTGAGGAAAGTATATGACTGAATTAAGTACTATGTTAATTGAAGATGGTTATAAACAAGGATTTGAGCAAGGTGAATTAAAAAAAATCAATAGAGGTTTCTAAGATAGCCATAAATCAAGGTATGAGTGACGAATTGATTAGTGAATTGATTGGGCTATCTATAAGAGAAATTAAAATAATAAGAATAGCTATTGAAACTAATAAAACAAAATAAATAGAATTATAAAAAGGAAGATATTAATATACTTTAAGCAATAGATAATGTACGAGATATAGAACTTCTTAACTAAGGTTTTTAGGGTCTCATATATTGTATTCAGCTTAAAGTAATTAATATCTTTTTATTTTAACTGGGTAAGGCTCGGACAAATGGTGAAAAGTACAACAAGTGGAAAAACGTATTCTGATCTGATTTACTTTAGATGAACCAGAAGCAGCATTGTTACCTTAAAACTAATGGTTATGCTTAGATATTATTAATGATGAGGTTATTTTCTATAAAGGAATAGCATAAATATTAAGAAAAAAGGAGGATTAGCAATGAAAAAAATCATTCAGATAATTATGAGTTTCATTACAAAAAATATTGGTGGAGGTAAAAAAGCAAATAAAGATATAGATATTCGTTTTATATTTCATTTAAGAATAAAATCTTAATGGAAAAAACAAAATTAGTATTGAAGAGGAATTTCGTATTAGAAATGGACTCTTCACTTACTTAGCAATATGATATAGATAAAATATATTGCAATAGATTTGTTTTTTGCTAAAGATTTTATTAGAAGAAAGATAAAATAAATTAATAAAAATAGTATGAGTAAAGAAAGACGATAAACACTTAAAAATCAAATGTTTATTGTCTTTCTTTATGATAGGCCTCATTAGATTGATTTGTATCTATAATAATTCTAAACTTAATTGATATTCTTGTAATTTATTTATCAATTAAAAAAGATACACTATTAATTTATTTCTCTAAGTGAATAAGCAAGTATAATGCTACTTGGCAAAATACTCGTTATTGATTATAAGATTAATTAAATATGCCGCTTTCATAATAAATTAATATACTCATAATAGATATACGTTTATATAAATATTAAGATAAAGATACTAAGTTTTCATAGAAAAGTATGACATAGATAATACATTGCCTATAGAGGATGCAATAGAAGAATATGGCCAATGCTCCAAGGAGTAATGCTGATACCTAATTTGATAGTTAATAAAATAAATTATAAAGAACTAATCAGGTTTAAAGTTATACAAGCCTAATTAATATGCAGTAAGATAAAATATAACTAGGAATCCTGTATAAAATGAATAGGATAGACAAGAAATAGGATTAGCTATAGTTCTAATTATATTGGATATTAGAGAAGATAAGTTGTAAATAAATTATAAATAATTAGAAAGAATAAATTATAAAACAAATTTGAATTTTACCTATAATCTATGAGTAGCGTAGAACAAATAAAAGAAAGTTTATTCAAGTAAAATAGCAGGAAGTCTAAAAATCATACCCAGATAAATTCGTTAAATTTCAAATTGTAGAATCCCATAAAGATAATAAGTTCAAATATTTTGATGAAGTTGGGAAAACAACGGTAATAAGATATATAAGAGAAGCTATGCTAGAATTTACAAAATATAAAAATGATCAGTAAGTTGAAGTAATGAAAATAAAAGTATGGAAATAGAAAAAGTCTAATATATTGGTATTAGCAGGAGTATGTAATTAAAAATAACTTGAAATTAAAATATAGATTGAAGCAAGAAATGAAAGTGCTGTATTATTCTAGAGTGAATTATACAGCATTATTAATTATACATGAAAATTAATAATTAAAAGCTTATATACCAGTGATAGAGCTATTTGTACAATTAATTAGAAGTGCTGTAATTTAATTTCGGTATTTAATTTTAATTTGTTTTTATTAAATAACTTCCCATTATAGACAAGAAATTAAAAGCTTTTATCCTGATTATTAAGTTGTGAACAACGATTAAATTCCATTTCTAATACTGTGTTTACCGTATGTTTACCTAGATGATCTAAAGAATTATATTTTTTTAATAAACATTCTAATTCTTCTGATAGTTGTAAATGTGTTTTTATTTTGTTTTCATCCCATCCCATTAAAATAGATGGAGTTGTTTCTAATATTGCTGCAAGTTTTTCGATTTTGTCAGAAGGTATATTAGAGATTACGCCACTTTCATATCTTTGAAGTGTTGGCTTACTAATAGATAATCTTTTAGAAACATCTTCTAATGTGAGATTCAATTCTAATCGTCTATTTTTGATATTTTCTTTCAAACCCATTTTATGTTTCCTCCTTATAGCATATTAAAAGTAAGTAAATTATCCAATATTTATTAATTTAATTTATTGAATTGCAGTAAATTAATTAAAATTATTCTGATAAAGTATAATATCTGCCTATATAATTTACAGATTAAAAACAGTAAACTAAATAAATGATAGTGTACTTTGACATTAATTGTAATTAACTAATCTTAGATTTTAATAGATTATATTGATTATGTATATATTTTATCTGCTATTGTTAATAAATAAAATATATAATAATATTCATTTACCATTTAATTTGTTCAGTATAGTAAATAAATTAAATTATCATTTTTAATTTATTATAACATCTGTTTCTGGATATGCAACAATTATTTTCCATTATATAGAAAAAATTACGTGAGAGGTATTGACAATAATAGCCATAATATATAAAATATTACTTAACAAGTAACGAAAGGGGAGCATTTATGATATTAATTAATGAGTTAAAAGGAAAGATGAGAGCAAAGGGATATACTCAGGAAAAGCTGGCAAGGGAATTAGGAATGTCTCCAAAAACTTTAGGTAATAAACTTAATAAAGGCATATTTGGTTCTAATGAAATCGATAAGATGATAAAACTATTAGATATAAAGAATCCAATAGAGATATTTTTTTATGAATAAATTACTTAAAAAGTAAATTGTAATAACTTTATATATATTGTTTAGAAATCTAAAATTAATTATTCCAATTTAAAAGTATTATGTTACGCTAATAGTTATTGTTACGGGAGGACAAGCTATGGAGGAATTATTAAAAGAAATTTTAGTTGAATTAAGAAAAAATAGTGAAAAAGAGAATGCTGGAGATAAACTTACTTATACCCTTAAAGAGTGTTCTTATATATCAGGTATTGGTCTCAATACGTTACAAGAAGAGATTTCAAAGCAGAATTCAGATTTTCCATTCTTTAAAATAGGAAAGAAGGTGATGGTAGATAAAAAACTATTTCATCAATGGCTTGAAAATATTTCTATGGTTCACCAAGAATTAAGAAAATAGTAATCTTAAATTAAAAACATAAATGTAAAATTATTTTCATACACCTTGATTTAGAATGTATGGGGATTCAACTTTTAATAAAAATGTATAAAAAGAAAGTGAGGACTTACAAATGAATTTTAGGATTTTTAAATGTTATATACATGTTTGTAAGTTAATTGAGTTAAACCCATCATGGAATGGTCTCGAAAGGTTTAGGCAATTTTATTTATGGGAGCGTGGAAATAATGGCAGATATTAAATGGATTAAATTAGCTACTAATATGCATGATGATGAAAAAATGAAGTTAATAGATTCAATGCCTAAGAGGGATACAATTCATTACGTGTGGATAAGAATACTCTTACTTGGTGGAAAACTTAATGCTAATGGAAAGGTTTTCTTATCAGAAGGAAAACCTCTTACTGCCAAAATGTTAGCTGTATTATTTTCTAGGCCTTTAGAGGATATTAAGATTGCATTAAAAGTATTATCTAACTTTGGCATGATTGAAATAGCTTCTGATAAAGTAATTAGAATTGTGAACTGGGATAAGC
>Ga0183101_1000021_pt17 | contig 11790 bp, 9 predicted proteins | sample Biomet3_FD_127790 | JGI IMG/M metagenome (GOLD analysis project Ga0183101, IMG submission 127790) | Microbial communities from bioreactor (seeded with sewage sludge) at LBNL, California, USA - Biofuel metagenome 3 | ecosystem: Engineered > Bioreactor > Anaerobic > Unclassified ... | reverse complement strand
AAGGGGCTATCCCATTCAGGATAGCCCCTTCGATTTATTTGGTGGGCAGTGAGGGACTTGAACCCCCGGCCCCCGCCTTGTAAGGGCGGTGCTCAACCAACTGAGCTAACTGCCCGAAACCGCAAAGCGCTGGCAGCTATATGCCCTGTTATTCAGTGCATTGCAAGCCCATTTTGCGGCAGGCGCTGGTGCTGTGCCGTCTGCCGAGGGCCAGACGGCAACATGCTGCCTTGCTGTGGCTGAAATAAATAAATTTTTATTTCAGCTGGTTAAGGTAAACGGCAATGCTTTTGATCTGGTCGGCGCTCATTGGTTGCAGCACCTGCTGCATTTTGGCTGCGCCGCCGGAGGCATTGCTCATGTTCTTCACCTTGTTCATTTTTTCCACAAGCATATCCACGGGTTTGCCCTTCATGGCCGCAGGATTGGCCGAGTGACAGGCCGCGCAGTGCTGTTGATACAGATCCTTGCCCGCACCGGCTTCGTCCTGAGCCGCAACCTGCGTGCCCAGCAGCAACAGCCCCATGACAAGCAGTATTTTTAACGAATTGGAAGAAGCGAGCATAACCCCTCCGTGGGTTGTTCTGTTCAAAAAAAACATGCGCACAGTGCGCGCGCATGCCAACGTGCAACACAAACAGTATATGCTCCATCCTTATGGAGGTACAAGTCCTATGTCTGGGCTTCCCCGCCGGGCGCTTTGGCCTTTTGCCGCAATGTGTCGCGCAACGCCGCAGCACAGGCGTGAAGAAAAGGCGGGAGGATTGCCGTTGCCCCCAACCGCAAAGGCATATTGGCCCTTACGGCAGCGACATGGGCAGCGCCGTACCCAGGGTATTCCCATGAGCATGGAAAAATTGGCCTGAGATCAGCCGCAATGCGCCAGAGAAAGGCCCCGGCTGTCGTTTGAATTGAACGGCAGCCGGGGCCTTGTGTGTTTGTGCTGGCGCGGGTTCCCCTTCGCGCTGGGGCCGCCTGCGGCAGAAATCCTTATTTGATGCCCGCCCGCATGAACGACTGCACGAACTGCCGCTGGAACAGCAGAAAGGCCACCAGCAGCGGCCCGGAGGTCATCAGCGTGGCCGCCGTGATGATGGTCCAGTCCACGCCCTGTTCCGTGGAGGAGAATATCTGCAGGCCCACGGTGAGCGGGCGGGAATTGACGGAGTTGGTCACAATGAGCGGCCACAGAAAGTTGTTCCAGTGGGTGCTGATGGAAACCAGGGCATAGGCCGCGTAGGTGGGCTTGGCCAGCGGAACATAGACATGCCAAAGCACCTGAAGGGTGTTGGCCCCCTCAACGGCGGCGGCTTCTTCCAGCTCTTTGGGCACGCTTTTAAAGGTTTGCCGCAGCAGAAAAATGCCGAAGGCCGAGGCCATATACGGCAGGCTGATGGCCAGGGTGGAATCCAGAACGCCGATCTTGGCCATGGTGCTGTAGTTTTCCACCACCAGCACGTCGGGCATGATCATGAGCTGCATGAGAATGAGCGCAAAGGCCACGGCCTTGCCGCGAAAGTCATAACGCGCAAAGGCATAGGCCGCCAGCGTGCAGAGCACAAGCTGCATGCCCGTGGTCAGCGTGACCAGCATGAGGGTGTTGACGAAATAGCGGGCAAAGGGCGCGGCGTGCCAGGCATTGACGAAGTTTTGCAGCGTCAGCGGGGCGGTTAGGCTGAATTGCGTGGAATATTCCGCAGGGTGAAAGGCCGTCCAGATGGCGTAAAAAAGCGGCAAGGCCCACAAAATGGCCAGCATCCAGGCTGCCGTGGTGTCCAGCAGACGAGAAAATCCCCGGCTGTCATATATGTTGCGCTGTTCGTTCATCTGTAGTGAACCCTTTTTTCAATAATGCCAAACTGCACAAACGCCGCCAGCCCCAGAAAGGCCAGAAGCACCATGGTCAGCGTTGCGGCATACCCGGTGTCCCAGAACTTGAAGCTCGTTTCATAAATATAATAGAGCAGCAGCGAGGTGGCATTGTTGGGGCCGCCCTGGGTGAGCACAAAGAGATGGTCCACCATGCGAAAGGCGTTGATGGTGGCGTTGACCAGCACAAAAAGCGTGGTGGGCATGAGCAGTGGAATGACCACCCGGCGGTAGTAATAGGCGCGCGAGGCCCCTTCCAGCATGGCGGCTTCGGCCAGGCTGGGCGGAATTTGTTGCAGCGCGGCGAGATAGAAAATCATGAAAAATCCCGCGTCCTTCCACACCGCTACTGAAATCACGCAGAACAGCGCCGTTTTTTCGCTGCCAAGCCAGTTGATGCCGGTGGTGGCCCCAAGAAAAAATCGCAACTGCTCAAGCAGGCCGTAATCCGGCGTGTAAAAGAACAGCCAGATATTGGCCACGGCAATCATGGGCAGCACGGTGGGCACAAAATAGCACAACCGCAGAAAGGCCTGCCCGGAAAGCCGCGCGTTGACCAGAAAGGCCATAAGCAGCGCCAGCGACATGGAGCAGGGGATGGTGCAGAAGGCAAAAATAAGGTTGTTGCGCAGCGACTTGAGAAAAACCTCGTCGTGCAGCAGGTAGCGGTATTGCTCAAGCCCCACAAACTGCGCGGGCGCGCCGCCCCGGCCATCCATAAAAAAACTGTGAATGAACGTGTTCACCGCCGGAACATGCGTGAACATCACAATAAGGGCAAAACCCGGAAGCAGAAGCAGCCATGCGTTGATCTGTCGCATGGTATCCGGTTTGAACATAGGCTGCTCTCTTGAGTCTGTAAGTGGAAAAGGCAAAACCCGTGTTTTGCCCATGGCCCTGGCGCTTGCCATAAGCCGTGCATTGCGCTGTTTGCGCCGTTTTGCGGCGCTTTCCGGGGGGCGGAGCCTGCGCGCCGCCCCCCGAAACAACGCTTATTTCTGATAGCGGCGCAAAATGTGGTCCGCCTCGCGCTGCGCGTCTTTCAACGCGGCGTCAGGCTTTTTGGAACCGTTGACGGCGGCCTGAATGGCGTCGTCCAGGGCTTTTGTCACGCGCTGGTTCTCATGGGTGGAAAGCTCGGGCACGGCGTGGGCCAGCTGGTCGCGGGCCACGGCGGCATAGGGAAAGCCCTTGACGTAGGCTTCCATGCGCTGGGTTTTCCAGGCATCGGGGCGCACGGCCACATAGCCTGTGTCGATGCCCCATTGGGCGGCGCGTTCGGCGGTGGTCATCCATTTAACAAATTTGACGGCGGCCTCGCGTTCGGCCGGGCTGGATTTTTTGAAGATGTAGAAGTTGCCGCCGCCCGTGGGGGAACCCAGGCGCGTGTTGGCGGGCAGCATGCCCACGCCGAAGGGAAACTTGGCGTTGGTGCGCACGTTGGTGAGGTTGCCGGTGGTTGTCCACATAATGGCGCTTTTGCGTTCAAAAAAGTCGCGCGGGGTGGTGGACCAGTCGATGGTGCCCTTGGGCGACACTTCATACTTGTAGGCCAGATCCGTGAGGAACTGCAGGGCCTCGATGTTCTTGGGATTGTCGAAAAACACCTTGTTGCCCGCGTCGTTCATCAGCTCCACGCCGTTGGTGATGGCCAGGGCCTGAAGCATCCAGTAGGCATAGCCGGTGCTGGGAATGGCCACGCCCCACTGCTCAACCTTGCCGGAGGCATCCCTTTTGGTCAGCTTTTTGCCCATTTCCACCAGTTCTTTCCAGGTGGTGGGGCCTTTTTCCGGGTCCAGGCCCGCTTCCTTGAACATTTCCTTGTTCCAGTACATCACGATGGTCGAGCGCTGAAAGGGAATGCCCCAGGTTTTTCCGGCGGTCTGGCTGTTGCGCATGAAGCCGGGGAAGTAATCTTTGGTAAAGCCCATGTTGGCGTTGCCGACAATATCGTCATAGGCCACAATGGCGTTTTCATCGATGAGGGTGAAAATGTCGGTGGAGAGCAGCACGGCCACGTTCGGCGGTTCACCGCCGCGCAGCGCGGTAAGGGCTTTTGTGAGGGTGTCGCGATAGTTGCCCGAATAGACCGGGGTGACCTTGATGTCGGGGTTTTCTTTCATGAATTCCTGGGTCATGCCCTCAACAATCTTGGTGATGGGCCCGCCCACGGAAACGGGAAAGTAAAATGTCAGATTTGTCTGTGCCGCCAGAGCCGTGCCAGCGCACAGGCAAAAACACAAAATTCCCAAAAATAAAAAGCGAATACGTTTCATGGAATTCTCCTCAAAAGGTTTTGGGGCCGCATCCGGTACTATCGTTTACATGTTGCAGGCAGGTGGCAAAGCCATGACGAAAGCAGCACGCCATGGCGGCGTTGGAACCCTTTTTGCCAAGGCGCAAGGCTGCATGCCGGGCCGCTTCAGCTTTGCCGCAGGCGCGCGCCCGAACCGGCATCAAAATAGTGCAGAAATTCTTGCCGAAAGCGCAGCCGCACCATTTGCCCAGGGGTAAAACTTGGCTTGCCCGCCACCTGCACGGCAAGTTCCTGCCCGCCCATGCGGCAGGCGATGACGGAATCGGAGCCAAGGTATTCCATGCTCCGCACCTCGGCCATCCACGGGCCGTCATCGGACACCTGAAGATGCTCGGGGCGAACGCCCAGCGTGCAAGGGCCGCCAAAATCCCCAGGCACGCCGCAGGTGGGGTCGCCGCTGATGCAGAGGCGGCCCTCGTGGCGTTCAACATCGAGCAGGTTCATGGGGGGCGTGCCGATAAAGCTGGCGGCAAAGGTTGTTGCGGGGCGGCAATACATGCTTTCGGGGCCGTCGTTTTGCACAATGCCGCCGGATTGCATAAGAATAATGGTGTCGGCCATGCTCATGGCCTCGGTTTGATCGTGGGTCACATACACCATGGTCATGCCCAGGCGCTGTTGCAGATCGCGGATTTCGCGCCGCATTTCAAGGCGCAGCTTGGCGTCGAGGTTGGAGAGCGGCTCGTCCATCAGGCACACCGAGGCCTCCGCCACCAGGGCTCTGCCCAGCGCCACGCGTTGTTGCTGGCCGCCGGAAAGGGCGGATGGCTTGCGCTCCAGCAGGCCGGAAAGGCCAAGAATATCAACGGCGTTGTCCAGCCGCCGCGCCTGATCCGCCTCTGGCACCTTGCGCACCTTAAGGCCGAAAAGAATGTTTTCGCGCACGGTGAGGTGCGGAAACAGGGCATATGACTGAAACACCATGGCCAGGCGGCGTTCCGCCGGCGGCAGGTTGGTAACGTCGCGATCGCCAATAAAAATGTGCCCGCTGGTGACTGTTTCCAGACCGGCGATAAGCCGCAGCGTGGTGGATTTGCCGCAGCCGGAAGGGCCAAGGAGCACCAGCAGCGACCCCTCGTTCACTTCAAAGGATACGTTTTTTACAGCGTGGGTCGCGCCCCACTGTTTACATACGTTTTCAAGACGTATTGCGGACAAGTTCTGCTCCTTTCCTTGAATGGCGCTGACGCGCGCGGCGTGTCGGCGCGGAGCCGCGAAGCGGGCGCACCGGCGTATGAAACAAATTTGATATATATTACCTTGGATTGCGGTCTGAAGCAAGGATACTACGCACCTATGCGACAAAATACCCTACGAATATGTTACGGTTGTGTGACAGGCTGCGGCTTGACCGAGCACCCGCGCGCCGCATAGAACCGGAGTGCGAAACACCGTTCTGAAGGGGGCTGACATGTTTGTTGCGCAAATTTCCGATCCCCATGTGGCAGAAGGGCGCGGGCTGGCCTTTAATGTGGCCGACGGCGCGGCGCTGCTGGAAAAAACCGTGGCGCGCCTTGCCGCCTTGCCGCAAACGCCCGACTGTGTGGTTGTTAGCGGCGACATTGCCGTCAATGGGCGGCCTGGGGGCTATGCCATCGTAGCCCAGGCCCTGGCCGCGCTTTCCATGCCTGTGTATGTGCTTCCGGGCAACCATGACCACAGGGAAAACCTTATGGCGGCCCTTGCGCCCCTGTGCCCGGCGGAACCGGCGCTTGCGCCCTACCTGTGCTATACCGTCGAGGATTTTCCCGTGCGGCTCGTCATTTTTGACGGCACGCGGCCCGGCTCGCATTCCGGGGGCCTTGACGCCCCGGTGGCAGCCTGGCTGGAAAAAACGCTTGAGGCGCAGCCGCAGCGGCCCACGCTGCTGTTTACCCACCACCCGCCGTTTTTAACGGCGCTGGGCGTGATGGACGAAGCCTATGAAAATGCCGAGGCCCTTGGCCGCATTCTGGAAGGCCGCGCCAATGTGCGCCTTTGCTGCGGGCATTTGCACCGCCACATGTTCACCATGTGGCACGGCGTGCCCGCGCTGACGGCGCCCCCCGTGTGTCTGCACATTGTGCCGGATTTCTGCGCGGAGGGCGGCGATGCCTTTACGGACGAGGCCCCCGCCTTTCTGCTGCATCATTTTGTGGATGGCCGCGTGAACACGCATTATTGCCGTGTGCCGGGCGACTTTTCCGAGCGGGGGCCGTTCAGCTTTGCGCATCCGCCAAAGCCGTTCACCGCTGCGGAGTAAGGCCCGCAAAGCTCTAGTCCGCCAGCTGCGCAGCGCGCGAGCGTATATTTCAGCAAGGCGCGCGGCACAGTAATGAAAAGGCCCCTTTCTTAGAAAGGGGCCTTTTCATGTTTGCTCATCATTTGAGGCGCGAGTCTCGGCGCGGCAGAAGCTGGCAGCGAAATTCGCTCTTTTGGCGGGCACGGAAAACCTTTGCGGGGCGAGTGCGGGGCAGCCTGAGCCTGCGAACCTCGCGGGCCTTATTGCACTTGCACTACCCGTGCATGGGCTCGTGATTCACTGCCATATGCTGTTTTTCCTCGTCCCCGTAGGGCTGTACGCCTATTAATGTTTCACTTTAACTTTTTATGTCTGCCTCAGAACAGAAAATCCGTGGAGAGGAAGTTGGATTTGCGGTAGCGCACGATATCCGAAACCAGTTCCTTGTTGCGGGCGGAGCCTTTGGCCGCCACCAGCGTGCGGATGGAGAACGCCCGCAGCGCGTCGCTGACGGAAAGCGTGCCCTCGGCGGAGTCTTTGCGGCCCGTAAAGGGGAAGGTGTCCGGCCCGCGCTGGCACTGGCTGTTGATGTTGACGCGGCATACCTGGTTGACCATGGGGTCGATGAGCGCGCCCACGGCCTGCGGATCTGTGCCGAAAATGCTGGCCTGCTGGCCGTAGGGCGAGGCGATCACGGCCTCGGCGGCCTGCGACACGTCCGTGTAAGACACCACGGGAACCACCGGCGCGAACTGCTCCTCGGTGTGCAGGCGCATGGCGGCGTTCACATCCGCAACCAGGGTGGGGTAATAGAGCGTGCGGTCAAATGCGCCGCCGTGCGGATTGGCGATGCGCGCGCCCTTGGAAAGGGCGTCGTCCACCAGCTGCCGCAGGTCGTCAACCTTGCCGGGCACGGGCAGCGGGGTGATTTTGACCCCCGGCTTCCAGGGCAGGCCCATGGGCAAGGCGGCTATGGCCTCGCTGAATTTGGCAAGAAATTCCTCGGTGCGCGAGGCATGCACATAAAAGATTTTCAGCGCCGTGCAGCGCTGGCCGTTAAAGCTCAGCGCGCCCGTTACGGATTCGGCAACGGTAAGGTCCATGTCCGCGCAGGGCAGCACAATGCCCGCGTTTTTGGCGTCGAGGCCCAGAACGCAGCGCAAACGGTGGGGCAGGGGGTGGTGGCGGCGCAGGGCATCGGCGGCTTTGCTGGAGCCAATAAAGGCCAGCACGCTGATGCGCCCCGATTCCAGCGCGGGAATGGCCACCCGCCGGTCGCCGAAAAGAATGTTCACCACGCCTGCCGGAAAACATTCGGCAAAGGCCTCCAGCAGCGGCGCATACAAAAGCTTGCCGATGCGCGGCGTTTTGACGATCACGGGGTTGCCCATGATCAGGGCCGGAATAAGCGTGGTGAAGGTTTCGTTGAGGGGATAGTTGTACGGCCCCATGCAGAGCACCGGCCCCAGGGGCGCGCGGCGTATCTGGGCATAGATGCCGTTTTCGATGACAAAACGCGAGGAGGCCCGGTCAAGGTCTTTGAGGGCGTCCACCGTGGCGCGGATGTAGTCCACGGTGCGGTCAAATTCCGCGCGGCAGTCGTTGAGGGGTTTGCAGATTTCCCAAACCATCAGGCGCACCACTTCGTCGCGCGCGGCCACCATGCGGCGGGCAAATTCCTCCACATGAGCGATGCGTTCTTCAACGCGCATGGTGGGCCATGCGCCCCGGCCGTTGTCCCAGGCCGCGCACACGGCTTCGACAGCGGCCATGGATTCCGTTTCCGTCAATTCAGGGCACGAGCCAATGACGCGCTGCTCACCATCGACATACAGCGGCGAAAGCACGGTGCGCATGGGGCCGTTCCACTGCAACAACTTGCCGCCCACCAGATACCGGCGCTCATCGCGCCGTTCAAGGGCGCAATCAGCCGGAGTGTCTGTTACGTCCGGCGAAAAATCAGCGCAGGGCTGGCTGTTTGCTTCTTGCATATGTTTCTCCTGACCTTCAGCGTGTGAACGTCGTAAGATAATAGTTTTCTTGTGCAGGGTAAGAAGCCTGGCCCGGCATGTCAACGCGCGGGAGGGGGCAACCTACTGGTAGAGCTGAATATCTTTCCACACTTCATAGACTTTTTCGTGCGGGTTGGCTTCCACCGAATTGTTCTGGTCAAAAATGTAGGTGAGCCGCTGTTTGGGGTCATACAGCGGCCATGCGGGAGCGACGCCGGGGCCGTTGGGATTGCCGGTTCTGACAAAGTTCAGCCATGCGCCGTGCATGGAGCGTGTAAGCTCCTTGCGGCGAGATGAAGGCGTGAGCAGCCAGAAGGGGTGATCGTTGGTGGCAAGCGCCGTGGAAATTTCCGTGGAGTGGGCAGCGCCCAGAGCAAGCAGGTCGGGCAGCAGGGGCGCGAAGTCAAAGCGATACACATAGGTGTTGCCAAAGGCGCTTTGCGCATCGGCGCTTTTGACCATATCAACCACAAACGCGCGGTCGCCCGCAAGCGAGGTCATTTTTCTGGTTCCCTTTTCCGCCGCGTAAAGGTCCGTTACGGCGGGGATGCTGTCGGCGGCTCCGTTGTCGCGCAGCATTTTTTCCACCTGCCGCCAGTCGCCGGGCAGCAGGCCCATCAGGGCAAACAGCGTGCCCTCGTTGCGGTTTGTGCCCAGAATAACGCTTACCCCTTTGGCATTGCCCTTGGCCATGGCTTCCCATGGGTGCAGGGGCAAAAGATCATCCTTGACCGGGCCGGGCATAAAAATGCCGGGGTGGCGGCGCGGGCCTTCCTTAAGGGTAAAGGCGGCCGCGGCAAGCATATCTTGCGCGGGCATCTCCAGCAGTTTGGTTATTTCGGTGTGCGGATCAATGCCCAGCTTTTCAAAAAAGATGGCGTTGTTCATCTCCACCATACGGCGCGATTCTGTGTTGCCGGTAACGCCGCTTTCAGCAATGGCCTTTTGAAACAGGCCCTTGGCGGCGGGGGATGCCAGCATGTTGTAAACGCCGGTTCCGCCAGCGGATTCCCCGGCGATAGTGACGTTGTGGGGGGCGCCGCCAAAGGCGGCTATGTTGTTTTGCACCCAGCGCAGGGCCGCTATTTGGTCGGAAACGCCGCAGTTGGATTCAAAGCGCTTGCCGTACATGGAAAAATCGTAAAAACCCAGCGGGCCCACACGGTAATTGAAATTGACGAACACCACGCCGTCTTTGGCAAACGAAGCGCCGTCATACATGGGGTCGCTGCCTTCGCCCATGTGGTACGCGCCGCCGTATATCCAAACAAACACGGGCAGCTTTGCGCCTGGGGCGGCGGTCAGCGGGGCCCATACGTTCAGGTAAAGGCAGTCCTCGCTGGCGGGAACCCGCGAACGCTCAAGCCCGAACATATTCATATACTGTATGGGCTTGTTGCCAAAGGCCACACATTTTTTCACGCCCGGCCACGGTTGCGGCGGCTGGTTGCGCCGAAAGCGCAGCTCGCCCACGGGCGGCGCGGCATAGGGAATGCCCAGCCATGTTTTTACGTCAGCGGCAACAAAGCCCTGCACCTCCCCATACTGGGTGGATGCAAGGGTATCAGGCGATGTTTCGTGATGCGATATGGGGCGGGCGCAGGCGCACAAGAGCAATACCACCATGATGAGGATGCGGTTTTTCATTGGGATCCCCCGGAACAGACAGAACACACTGGTGCGGAAGGGGCACGCGCACGTCTGTTTGACGACGCATGAATTCGCACGATAATTAAATATGGCCTGATGTGTCCCAAAAAGCAATATGCCATATGGCGTATGCAGTGACATGAGAGGTTGGGCGTTGCTGGATACGAAAAACCCCGGCCTGCGCACGAACGCAAGCCGGGGTTTTCTCAAGATCAAAGGAGAAAAGCTAGCTCTTTTGCAGTTCCTCAATAAGGGCGGCCAGCTTTTTTGCCTGTTCGGCAAGTTCGGCCACAGCCGTGGAGGCCTCGCTCATGGCCTCGGCTGTGCCGCGTGAAAGCTCGTTGACCTCGGCAATGCTGCGGTTGATCTCCTCGCTGGCGGCGGACTGCTCCTCGCTGGCGGCGGCAATGGCGTTGACCTGATCAGCCGTGGCGGTGATAACTTCGACAATGCCTTGCAATGCCTCGCCGGACTGCCCGGCAAGGCCAGTGGCGACCCCAATGGAACTAACGGCTTTTTCAACGCCTTGCATGCTCTTGGCTGTGCTTTCCTGAATGGATTCAATGGCCTTGGCCACATCATTGGTGGAAACCATGGTTTTTTCGGCCAGTTTGCGCACTTCGTCGGCCACCACAGCAAAACCGCGCCCGGCGTCGCCAGCGCGGGCCGCCTCAATAGCCGCGTTCAGGGCCAGCAGGTTCGTCTGGTCGGCGATGTCTGAAATGACGCCCATAATCTGGTTGATGGACTGGGCGTTTTCGTTCAGCCGGGTCATGTCGTCCTTGAGCGCAAGGGCGTGGGTTTGCACCTCGGTGATGCTGTTCACGGCCTCGTGTACTATCTTTGCGCCATCCTGCGCCTTGTCGCGCGTTTCAATGGATGCGCCCGAGGCCATGCCCGCGTTTTTGGCCACTTCCTGCACGGTGGCGTTCATCTGGTTCATGGCTGTGGCCGCTTCGGAAAGACGGCTCGAAGATTCTTCCGCTCCCTTATCAGAGCGCGTGATCTGCCGCGAAAGATCGCTTGATGCGGCGGTAAGCGCCTGCGCAATGGATTCCAGCTGCGCCGCGGCCGTCAGCATGCCTTCGCGCCTGGCGGATTCCGCCTTGGCCGTGGCTTCTTCGGCTTGTGTCTGCGCTGTCTTTGCCTGCTCAAGAGCTTCGGCCGCTTGCGCGGTTTTTTCGGCGGCTTCCTTGATGCGGCTGTGCAGGTTGGCGATCATTGTGCCGAGAGAGGCGTTAAGCCTGCGGATTTCCAGCGGACAGGATTTTCCCAGAGGCCGCAGGGAGGTTTCCTTGCCATTGGCCACCTGTTCCGCCTCATTGGTCAGCTCGCGCAAAGGCCGGCAGATGATGCGGGTGACAAGCCAGGCCGCAAGCAGAATAACGGCAAGAATGCATAGGCTAATAACCATTTGAATGCGGGTATAGTGGGCGTTGTGCTCTGAAACCATATTTGCAATGCGCGCCTGTTCGGACGTGACGCTGTCAATATACACGCCCGTGCCGATCATCACGCTGGTGCCGGGGATCATGCGCGCATAAGCCAGCTTGGGCTGCACGCCAGCGCCGGGTTTTTCAAACCGGTAGCGCACGAAACCGCCGCCTTTTTGCGCCGCCTCGATGAGGTCGCGAACAAAGTGAACGCCGTCGCTATCCTTAAGACCCATAAAGTTTTTGCCATTTCCCGATTTGTTCGTGGGAACATTGATACGGGTTCCA
>Ga0183101_1000060_pt7 | contig 11836 bp, 10 predicted proteins | sample Biomet3_FD_127790 | JGI IMG/M metagenome (GOLD analysis project Ga0183101, IMG submission 127790) | Microbial communities from bioreactor (seeded with sewage sludge) at LBNL, California, USA - Biofuel metagenome 3 | ecosystem: Engineered > Bioreactor > Anaerobic > Unclassified ... | reverse complement strand
CGTGGGATGCCCGGTTTCATCCAGCTTGAAAAACCGCGGCTCCGCCCACACGTCCGCGGAATCCAGCGACACATAGATCGGCATATCCCCGATGATCCGGACGCCCCTCTTCCCGGCGTAGTCCCGCAGAGCCTGCCACTGGGTAAAAAAGAGGTACTGCACGTAAGTGTGGAACGCGATCTCCTCCGCCAGTTCCCGCCGGGCGCGGTCCAGCGCCTCCGGCTCCCGGCGGCGCAGGGCCTCGTCCGGCCAGGAAAGCCAACTCGCGCCGCCGAAGCGCTCCTTTGCCGCCATGAACAGGGCGTAGTCCGGCAGCCAGTCCCGGTTCTCCTCTGTAAAGGCGGAGAGCTTTGCGGCGTCCCGCGGTCCGCCGCGGGCAAACGCACGGCGCAGCAGGGGCAGTTTGGCCGCTGTCACGGCGGCGTAATCCACCGTCTCTCCCTCCGCTTTCAGGGCGGAGAGCTCCTGCGGCGTCAGCAGGCCATCCTCCTCCAAAAGCGCAAGGTCGATCAAGAGCGGGTTGCCGGCCCGGGCCGACGCGCCCGAATAGGGCGAATCGCCCGCTCCGGCGGGTCCGACAGGGAGAATCTGCCACCAGGTCTGGCCCGCGCGGCGCAAAAAGTCCACAAATTCAAAGGCCGCACGGCCCAACGTGCCGATCCCGCCCGGCGAGGGCAGGGAAAAAACGGGGAGCAGAATTCCACTGGCGCGTTCCATCATCGTCTCTCTCCTTGTCAAAAAAATGAGCGTATTTGAAAGGCCGCGCGACTCCGTGTGCCGGCGCCGGCGATCAACGTCAGGAAAGTCGCGCGCAGGGCGGCGAGAATCCGCACGCCCTGTCTGCCGGGGTGGCCGCCCCTCCAGATAGCCGCGGGCGATCTTCTCCGCCATGTGAAGCTGCCTGTGGCTCCGTTCAGGCGCGCTCTCTCCGGTCCCGCTCGGCTCCGACACTCCCAGCAGCGCCCCGGCGGAGACGCCGAACAGACGGCTCACGGCGATCAGTCCGGAGAGCTCCGGCACCGCTGCGCCGGGCTCAGCTCTGTCGTTTCAGCATACCACAGGGGTGCAAAAAAGGAAAGGCCCTCCTGAAAAGGAGAGTCTTTCCCTGTCGTGCAGTCCCAGAGGACCGGTGGGGAATTGCGAAAGAAGCCGGAAAACTGGTACGTCCGTTTTCAATTCCGGGGACCGGCCCGTGAAGATTCAAAAGCCCGCAGAAGCCGCCCAAGCGGCTTTTCCGGAAGCCCTGGCGCAGATTCAGTCTTTCATCAGCAGGTACATGACCGCCTTGATGGTGTGCATCCGGTTTTCCGCCTCGTCAAAGACGATGGACTGCGGAGATTCAAACACCTCGTCCGTCACCTCCATGGCGTCCCGGCCGAACTTCTCGCCCATTTCCTTTCCCACCTTGGTCTTGTGGTCGTGATAGGCGGGCAGACAGTGCATGAAGCGGCACTGGGGGCCGGCGTTGTCCATCAGTTTTTTGGTCACCTGATAGCGGCCCAGGTCCCGGATCCGCTCCTCCCAGACCTCCACCGGCTCGCCCATGGAGACCCATACGTCGGTATAGAGCACGTCGGCGTTCCGGGTCGCCTCCATCGGGTCGGTGAGGAACTCCAGCGTGGCTCCGGTCTGCGCGGCGATGGCCCGGCACTGCGCCACCAGCTGAGGATCAGGGAAATACTTCTCCGGCGCGCAGGCAACGAAGTGCATTCCCATCTTGGCGCAGCCCACCATCAGCGAATTGCCCATGTTATAGCGGGCGTCGCCCAGATAGACCAGCTTGACGCCGTTGAGCTTTCCGAAATGCTCCTGAATGGTCAGAAAATCCGCCAGGATCTGAGTGGGGTGGAACTCGTTGGTAAGGCCGTTGAACACGGGCACGCCCGCGTACTTTGCCAGCTCCTCCACCAGTTCCTGCCCGAATCCCCGGTATTCGATGCCGTCAAACATCCGTCCCAGGACCCGGGCCGTGTCGGAGATGGACTCCTTCACGCCGATCTGGGAACCCGTGGGGCCCAGGTAGGTGGAGCCCATGCCCAGATCCTGCGCCGCCACTTCAAAGGCGCAGCGGGTGCGGGTGGAGGTCTTTTCAAAAATCAGGGCGACGTTCTTCCCCTCCAGATACCGATGGGGAACGCCGGCCTTTTTCTTGGCCTTCAGGTCGGCGGCAGTGTCCAGAAACTCCTGGATCTCAGCGGGTGTAAAGTCCAGCAGCTTCAAAAAATGCGTATGGTTTTCCATGTCTTTTATGCCCCTCTCTTTCAGCCGTCAGGCCAGCGCCTTCTTCATAATGGCAACGCCGGCGTCCATCTCCTCTTTCGTGATGACCAGCGGGGGCAGCAGACGCATTCCCGGTCCGGCGGTGAGCACCAGAAGTCCGTTTTCGATGAGCTTCATGGCGACCTCGCCGTTTTGATAGCCGCTCTTCACCTCAATGCCGATCATCAGACCCATGCCCCGGGTCTTGCCGAAGCAGGGGAGCGCAAGCGCCTCGATCTGTCCGCGCAGATACTCACCCTTCTTCTTCACCTCGTCCAAAAACGCATCGCTCAGCGTCTCCTGCACCACAAGGCCCGCGGCGGCGCAGACGGGGTTGGCGCCGAAGGTGGTGGCATGGGTGCCCGGCCCCAGCACGTCCCGGCACTTGGCGTTGGCCATGATGCCGCTCATGGGCAGGCCGCCCGCGATGCCCTTGGCAAAGGAACACACGTCCGGCAGGATATCATACTGCTGGAACGTAAAGAGGGAACCCGTCCGGCCCACGCCGCTCTGGACCTCGTCCACCAGCAGCAGCCAGTCGTTCTTTTCGCACTCGGCCTGAAGAGCCTTGACGTATGTCTTGTCCAGCGGCAGCACACCGCCCTCGCCCTGCACCAGCTCCACCATGACGGCGCATACGTCGTCTCCGGCGGCGGCTTTCAGCGAGTCCAGAGAGTTGGCGTCGGCATAGCGGAAGCCCTCCGTAAACGGGAAGAAGAAGTTGTGGAACTGATCCTGGCCGGTGGCGGTCAGGGTGGTGATGGTGCGGCCGTGGAAGGAGTTGTTCAGCGTGATAATGGTGGCGCGGTTCTTGCCGTACTTGTCAAAGCTGTACTTTCTCGCCAGCTTGATCATGCCCTCGTTGGCCTCGCCGCCGCCGTTGGCAAAAAATACGTTGGACATCCCGGTGCGCTTGCAGAGGATCTCGGCCAGCTTCGCGCAGGGCTCAGTGTAAAAGAGGTTGGATACGTGGCCCAGCTTTTTGGCCTGCGCGGTGATGGCGTCCACCCAGGGCTGATAGCCGTAGCCCAGGTCGCACACACCGATGCCGCTGGTAAAGTCGATGTACTCCCTGCCCTCCGGAGAATAGAGCTTTGCGCCTGTTCCGTGGTCGATGGCCACGGGGAAGCGCCCGTAAGTATGCATAACGTATTTTCCGTCCAGGTCCATGAGCTCCTTGCTTGTCAGTGCCATAAACAAATCATCCTTTCATCCGCCGTCCGCGCTCACAGCGCCGGGGCGTTTTCATTTTTCAGCATGGTGCCGATGCCTTCGTCCGACAAAAGCTCCACCAGAATGGAATGGGGAATCCGGCCGTCTAAAATGTGGACCCGCTCCACGCCGCCGGCGATGGCGTCCACGCAGCACTTCATCTTGGGGATCATGCCGCCGGAAATGGTGCCGTCCTCGATCAGCGAGGGAACATCCTTCGTGCGGACTTCGTGGATGAGGGTTTCCTCGTCCTTGGGGTCCCGCAAAAGCCCGCGCACGTCGGTCAGCAAAATCAGCTTTTCCGCGTGCAGCGCCTCGGCCAGCCTGGCGGCCGCCGTGTCGGCGTTGATGTTATAGGCCGTGTCGGCGTCCATTCCCTGCGCCACTGTGGAGACCACCGGGATATATCCGTCCGTCAGCGTATGTTCCACCGGCAGGGGGTTCACGCCGGTGATGCGTCCCACCAGCCCGTATTTGGGGTCCAGGCACTCCGCCTGAAAGAGGGCGCCGTCCATTCCGCAAAGGCCCAGTGCCTGGCCGCCCAGCCGGTTGATAAGGGCCACCAGATCCTTGTTCACCTTTCCGCACAGCACCTGCTGCACCACGTCCATGGTCTCGGGGTCGGTGTATCGCAGGCCGTCCACGAACCGGGACTCGTGCCCGATCTTCTTGAGCATGCCGGAGATCTCCGGCCCGCCGCCGTGAACCACCACCACCCGCAGTCCCACCAGAGACAAAAGGATGATGTCGCTCATCACGGCGCGGCGCAGCTCCTCCGAAATCATGGCGTTTCCGCCGTATTTCACCACGATGGTCTTACCGGTGAATTTTTGAATATAGGGCAGCGCCTCCACCAGGGTGCGGGCCTGCTGTTCGTGCGAGGACGGCATGGAATCAACTCCTTTTTGTCTTTTCGGCTTCCCGGCGGGAGCCGCGCGGCTGCAGCCCCCATTCTTTTTCGTCCTGTCGAAAAAGAATGTGCCCTGCGGGTGGAAGAAAAAGACGCGCTCGGCTGGCAGACGCCGGCGGGAGGGCCGATACGTTCCGAGCGCCGCGTCCGATGTGTGTCGGAGCGCTCCCGGCACCGCATCGGAGGGGCCTTCGCCTCCCACCCGCGCGTTACGCGCTCGGCTGGCGGAAAACGGGCGCCGCCGCGCTGGTCGCTTGGACGACCGTCCTCTCACGCTTCGCGCTCCGGGGCGGCGGGCTTTGTTCCGACGATTCTGAGAAGCGCGCACCCGCTCTCTCCCCCCCTCGGGCAAAGGAAAGAGGGGCTCAAAGTTTCATCAGGTTCTGTAATCTCCGTTGATCTTAATATAATCGTAGGTGATATCGCAGCCCCAGCAGGTGCATTTTCCGCTGCCCTCGCCCATGGAAATTTGGATCTCAATATCGTGCTCGGTGAGAATCTTCTTGGCCTGAGCCTCGTCGAAATTCACGCCGCGGCCCTGGCGGCAGACCTCGATCCCGCCGGCGGCGGAGGCAAAGTGAACGTCCACCTTCTCCGGGTCGAACTGCTCGCCGGAGTAGCCCATGGCGCACAGCACGCGGCCCCAGTTGGCGTCGGCGCCGAAAATGGCGGCCTTGGTCAGCGTGGAGGAGATCACGGACTTGCCGATCACTTCGGCGCTCTTTTCGCTGGCCGCGCCCTCGACCGTGCAGGTGATGAGGTGCTTTGCGCCCTCGCCGTCGGAGGCCATTTTCCGGGCCAGCGTGGTGCACAGCTCCTTCAAAGCCGCGGTAAACGCCTCGTAATCCGCGTTCTTTTCGGTGATTTCCGGATTTCCGGCCAGCCCGTTGGCCAGCACGCAGCAGGTGTCGTTGGTGGAGGTGTCGCCGTCCACGCTGATCCGATTGAAGCTGACCTTCACGGTGTCCAGCAGCGCCGCTTTAATCATGGCGGGAGAAATGGCGCAGTCCGTCGTGAGGAAGCAGAGCATGGTGCCCATGTTGGGATGGATCATGCCGGAACCCTTGGCGATGCCGCCGATGCGGACGGTCTTTCCGCCCACCGCGGTCTCCACCGCCACTTCCTTTTTCACGGTGTCGGTGGTCATGATGGCGCCGGCGGCCGCGTCGGAGGCGGCGGGCGAGTGCTCCAGCGCCGCATACAGCGCGGGCACCACGTTTTCGATAACGTCCACCTTCAGCGTCTGGCCGATCACGCCGGTTGAGGAAACCAGCACGTCTCCCGCGCTGCACCCCACGGCACCGGCGGCGGCCGCGCACATCTTTTCGGCGTTTTCCTCCCCCTGCGGCGCGCAGGCGTTGGCGATGCCGCTGTTGGCGATGATGGCCCGGGCCTTGCCGTCCTTCAGATGCTCCTGGTCCACATGGATCGGCGCCGCTTTTACCACGTTGGTGGTAAATACCGCGGCGGCCGCGCACTCCACGTCGGAGACGATCAGCGCCACGTCCTTTTTATCCGGGTTGTGGGTCTTGACGCCGGCATGAATGCCGGCGGCCCGGAAGCCCTGCGCGGCGCAGACGCCGCCTTCAATCAACTTCATATCAGTCTCTCCTTTATCCGGAGCGGCGCGGAGCGCCTCACAGGCTCAGTCCCGCCGTCTCCTCAAATCCCAGCATCAGATTCATGTTCTGCACCGCCGCGCCGGAGGCGCCCTTGCCCAGATTGTCGAACCGGGCGGTCACCATGGTCTGATCGGCGCCGCCGCAGACGGTGATCTCCAGCGTGTCTCTGGCCGCCAGCTTGTTGGCGGCCAGCAGGTCGTCGTTTTGTCCGAAGGGCACCACCCGGACGAGCTTCTGCCCGCCGTAAAATTCCGCCAGCTTTTCGCAGATGTCCTGCGCTGTGGGAGCGCCCCGCAGCAGGCGGTTGTGCAGCAGGATCGTGGTGGCCATGCCCTTGTAATAGTCATCCACCACCGGATTGAATACCGGCGGGAACGCAAGGCCCGCGATCTTCTGCATCTCCGGCAGGTGCTTGTGGTGAAGGCTCAGGCCGTAGATGCGGGGGCTGAACAGCTCCCGGGGCTTCTCCCCCGCCTCGTATTGGGCGATCATCTTCTTGCCGCCGCCGGAATAGCCGGTCAGGGAATAGACCGTCACCGGATAATCCTCCGGCAGGATGCCCATGCGCACCAGCGGCGCCGCGGTGGAGAGAAAGCCGGTGGCGGGGCAGCCGGGATTGGCCCCCCGCGGCGCCCCGGCAATCGCCTGGCGCTGCTGCGCCCCCAGCTCCGGAAAGCCGTATACCCAGCCGGGAGCCGTCCGATGGGCGGTGGAGGCGTCGATCACGCGGGTGGCGGGATTTTCCACCAGCCCCACCGCTTCCACCGCCGCCTCGTCCGGCAGGCAGAGGAACACGATGTCCGCCGCGTTAATCAGTTTCTTGCGCTCCGCGCCGTCGTGGCGTTTTTCCTCGTCGATGCGCAGGAGCTCAATGTCGGTCCGCTCTGCCAGCCGGTCTCCGATTTGGAGTCCGGTGGTGCCGGACTGGCCGTCGATATAAATTTTCGGTTTCACTGGGAACATCTCCCCTGCTCTCCGTTTTTCGCCCGATGCACGGCCACGAAGTTCTCCGCCGCCTCAATCTGGCGGGTGGTCTCCGAGACTGCCGGGCCGCCGTAGCTATTGCGCTGGCCCATGCAGGTCTCCAGGCTCAGGGCGCTGTATACGTCCGCCTCAAAAAGCGGTGAAACGGCCCGCAGCTCCTCCAGACTCAGTTCCTCCAGCGTTTTGCCCTGGGCCGCGCACCGGGCCACCAGATGGCCCACGGCGGTATAGGCGTCCCGGAATGGCATTCCCTTTTTGGTCAGATAGTCGGCGCAGTCCGTGGCGTTGATGAAGCCGTGTCCCGCCGCGGCACGCATCTTCTCCGGCAGGACCTTCATGGTGTCCAGCATGGCGGCGAACACCGGCAGGCACATCTCCACCGTGTCGATGGCGTCGAACACCGGCTCCTTGTCCTCCTGCATATCCTTGTTGTAAGCCAGAGGCAGGCCCTTCATCACCGTCAAAAGGCCCATGAGGTCGCCGTAGACCCGTCCGGTCTTGCCCCGCACCAGCTCCGCCACATCCGGGTTCTTTTTCTGCGGCATGATGGAGCTGCCGGTGGCGTAGGCGTCGTCCAGCTCGATGAACTTAAACTCCCACGAGCACCACAGGATGATCTCCTCTGAAAAGCGGCTCAGGTGCATCATCAAAATGGACAGGCACCCCAGCAGCTCCAGCGCGTAATCCCGGTCGCTGACGCCGTCCAGTGAATTGCCCGTGGGGGCCTCGAATCCCAGCGCCCGCGCCGTCTCCCACCGGTCGATGGGATAGGTGGTGCCAGCCAGTGCGCCGCTGCCCAGCGGACACTCGTTCAGCCGCTCCGCGCAGTCCTCCAGCCGGGTCACGTCCCGGGAGAACTGGGCGGCGTAAGCCATGAGATGCTGGGCAAAGCTGATGGGCTGCGCCCGCTGCAGATGGGTGTAGCCGGGCATGACCGTCTCCTGATGCTCTCTGGCCCGGCGGCACAGCACCGTCTGTAAATCCAGCAGCTGCCCGATCAGCGTCGGGATCTCCTCCCGGACGTAGAGGCGGAAATCCACCGCCACCTGATCGTTGCGGCTGCGGGCCGTGTGCAGCCGCTTGCCGGCGTCCCCGATCCGGGCGGTCAGCAGCGCCTCGATATTCATATGGATATCCTCGTTGTCAGGGGTGAATTCGACTTTCCCCGCCTCGATATCCACGAGGATGCCGCTCAGGCCGGCGATGATCTTTTCCGCGTCCTCCTGCGGGATGATCCCCTGCTGGCCCAGCATGGCCGCGTGAGCCATGCTGCCCGCGATATCCTGTTTATAAAGGCGCTGATCGAACTGGATGGAGGCGTTGAAGTCGTTCACCAGCGCGTCGGTCTCCTTGCCGAACCGTCCGGACCAAAGTTTCATAGTTTTCTCCTTGATACGGGAAACGGCGGGAGTGCGTCTCCCGCCCGTTTTCCCGATGATGTTTTTCTTACAGCTTGCCCTGATCCCGCAGTGCCTGCACAGAGTCGGGCAGACCCCAGAGGTTGATGAAGCCGGTGGCCATGGACTGATCGTAATCGCTCTCGCCGAACGTGACCAGCTGCTCGGAGTAGAGGGACTCCGGGGAGGTGATGGAGGCGGTAATCATGTTGCCCTTGTAGAGCTTCAGCTTCACGGAGCCGGTGACGTGCTCCTGCGTCTTGTCCGCGAAGGCGGACAGGGCCTCCCGCAGCGGGGTGAACCACTTGCCGTTGTAAATGAGGTCCGCGAAATCCACCGCCAGCTTGGACTTCATGTGGGCGGTGTCCTTGTCGATGGTAATCATCTCCAGGCACTGATGGGCCTTGTAGAGGATGGTGCCGCCCGGCGTCTCGTAAACGCCCCGGTCCTTCATGCCGACCAGCCGGTTCTCCACGATGTCCAGAATGCCGATGCCGTTCGCGCCGCCCAGCTCATTGAGCTTGCGGATGATGTCGGAGCCCTTCATCTTCTTGCCGTCCAGCGCCACGGGCACGCCTTTTTTAAAGTCCAGCGTGACATAGGTGGGGTGATCGGGGGCGTCCACGGGGCTGACGCCCATCTCCAAAAAGCCCTTCTTCTCATACTGCGGCTCGTTGGCGGGGTCCTCCAGGTCCAGGCCCTCGTGGGAGAGGTGCCACAGGTTCTTATCCTTGGAGTAGTTCGTCTCCCGGTTGATCTTCAGAGGAACCTTGTGCGCCTCGGCGTAGTCGATCTCCTCCTCCCGGCTCTTGATGCTCCACTCTCTCCAGGGAGCGATGATCTTCATTTCGGGGGCGAAGTGCTTGATGGCCAGCTCAAACCGGACCTGATCGTTGCCCTTGCCGGTGCAGCCGTGGGCGATGGCGTCGGCGTGCTCCTTCTTGGCAATCTCCACCAGCCGCTTGGCAATGATGGGCCGGGCAAAGGCGGTGCCCAGCAGATACTGCTCATAGCTGGCGCCCATCTTCAAAGACGGGAAGATCACGTCGTCCACCATCTCGTCGGTCAGATCCTCGATGTAGAGCTTGGAGGCGCCGGTCTTGACAGCCTTTTCATGCAGGCCGTCCAGCTCGTCGCCCTGGCCCACGTCGGCGGCCACCGCGATGATCTCGGGATTGTTGTAGTTCTCCTTCAGCCAGGGAATAATAATGGAAGTATCCAGACCGCCAGAATAGGCCAGTACAATTTTTTTGATGTCTTTCTTATCCATGATGCAAACCTCCGTTTGTGTATTTGTTTTTGATGTTTGAATTATACGACTTATCTGCATATTTATTCAAGTGGAAACCTGCACAAGTTTTTGCCTTTCGTTTCGCCACTTTTGCATAAATTTACAACAGTTTCTGCATTGTGTGCATATTTAACTGAATAATTCACCCTGGGCGCCGAAAGGCCGCCTTTTGCGTCCGCCGCCGCACGCTGCCGAAGCCGCCGGCGCGCCGGGGCGGCCCTCCCGGCGGAAGCGGAAGTTTATGCGGCGGCAGGGCTTTTGTTCAGGGGCGGGGCGGCACGGATTTCCGAAGCGGGTTTCTTGACACGCCGCCGGAACTATGTTAGGTTAAAAGTTCGGAATACCAATTAAAATTTACAGGAGATCTGGAGGGATCGATCAATGACGACGCAGGAACTTGCGGGTGTCTGCAGGCAGGTCCGCCGGGACATCATCAATATGACGGCCAATGCCGGCAGCGGTCACCCCGGCGGATCGCTGTCCGCCGTGGAACTGATGAGCAGCGTATTTTTTACCCAGATGAGGGTGGACCCGAAGCACCCGGACGATCCGGACCGCGACCGGTTCGTGCTCTCCAAGGGCCATGCCGCCCCGTGCTACTACGGCGTGCTGGCGGAGCGGGGCTTTATCTCCCGCGATGAATTTGCGAACTTCCGCCAGCTCCACTCCATTCTTCAGGGGCATCCGGACGCCAAGAAGGTACCGGGCGTGGACGCGTCCACCGGCTCTCTGGGGCAGGGCGTCTCCATCGCCAACGGCATGGCGCTGGGCGCCAAGCTGCTGGGCAAGGATACGAAGGTATATGTCCTGTGCGGCGACGGCGAGTGCCAGGAGGGACAGGTCTGGGAGGCGTTTATGTCCGCCGCCCACTACAAGCTGGACAACCTGACGGTGATGATCGACTGGAACGGCCTCCAGATCGACGGCCCCAACGACGAGGTCATGTCTCTGGGCGACCTGCCCGCCAAGCTGCGGGCGTTCGGCTTCGACCTTTTCGAGGTGGCCGACGGCAACGATGTGGAGCAGGTGCTGGCCGCGCTGAACGCGCCCGCGGCTCCCGGCAGGCCCAAGTGTATCCTGGCCCGCACGATCAAGGGCAAGGGCGTGTCGTTCATGGAAAATCAGGTGGGCTGGCACGGCAAGGCTCCCAACGAGGAGCAGCGCCGTCAGGCCCTGCTGGAACTGGAGGGCTGAAGCGATGAGTGACAAGATTGCAACGCGCGAGGCGTACGGCAAGACTCTGGTGGAGCTGGGCGCGCAGAACGACCGGATCGTGGTGCTGGACGCCGACCTGGCGGGCGCGACCATGACCAAATACTTCAAGGCCGCCTATCCCGACCGCTTTTTCGACATGGGCATCGCCGAGGCTGACATGGTGGATACCGCCGCCGGCCTCTCCACGATGGGACTGATTCCCTATTGCAGCACCTTCGCCATGTTCGGCGCGGGCCGGGCCTATGAGCAGGTGCGCAACTCCATTGCCTATCCCCATTTCAACGTGAAGCTCTGCATGAGCCACGCCGGCGTCTCCGTGGGAGAGGACGGCGGCAGCCATCAGTGTCTGGAGGATCTGGCGCTGATGCGGGTCATTCCCGGCATGACCGTCATTGTTCCCGCCGACGCCGCGGAGGCCCGGCAGGCCGTGTTTGCGCTGGCAGACTTCAAGGGTCCCTCCTATCTGCGGCTTTCCCGTCTGGCCTCCCCGGTGTTTGAGGACGCCCCCGCGTTTCAGCTGGGCCGCGCCGCCGTATTGCGCGAGGGCCGGGACGTGGCGGTGTTCGCCTGCGGCCTGATGGTCTCCGAGGCGCTGGCCGCCGCGGAACTGCTGGAAAAAGAAGGCGTCTCCGCCGCCGTGGTCAACGTGTCCACCATCAAGCCCATTGACGCGGAGTGCGTCACGAAATACGCCCGTCAGTGCGGCGCCGTGGTCACAGTGGAAGAGCACAGCGTCATCGGCGGACTGGGCGACGCCGTGGCGGATGTGCTGATGGGCAAAGTCTCCTGCAAATTCCGGAAGATCGGCGTGCAGGATCAGTTCGGCCAGTCCGGAAAGGCCGCGGATGTCCTGCGGGAATACGGCCTGACCGCCGACCAGATCGCGTCTTCCATCCGCGCGGGACTGTAAACTTTGAACGCTGTTTCTGGCATTTAATAATCCGGG
>Ga0183101_1000413_pt7 | contig 11849 bp, 8 predicted proteins | sample Biomet3_FD_127790 | JGI IMG/M metagenome (GOLD analysis project Ga0183101, IMG submission 127790) | Microbial communities from bioreactor (seeded with sewage sludge) at LBNL, California, USA - Biofuel metagenome 3 | ecosystem: Engineered > Bioreactor > Anaerobic > Unclassified ... | reverse complement strand
CAATTAGAGAATATTGCCAAAGCAGAAAATATAAGTTCTCCTAAACTGATGACAACGGAAATGTTCACAGGACTTGTTCTGGTAAGAAACAGCTACGGCATTTATCTAAAGTGCTTTATTGCTCTGTTTGCAACCATCATATGGGTATTGATCACGTTATACCTTGCATCTGTTCATGAAGTCGATCCACTGGGCATGATACCTGGCGCTTTCTTCGGTGCAGTATCCAATATACTGGTTGGTGCTAATCTTCTTCCGGACGCTTTGGAAACCGGACTTGTAGAATTTGTAAACATTTGGGGTATCGGGAACATACTGGCCTGTGCCATAATGATAATAAGTATCAACAGCATTCGAAACAGATTCGATGCGGTGGGTTTTGCCGGGATCTACGGCAGGATCATGTTCGCTACAGCATGTGTGGTAATATCCATTGGCAACGTGCTGTTACCTCTTGTTTGTGTAATAGATTAATATAAAAAGAAGATAGCATCAGTTATCTTCTTTTTTAGTGTTTTCTATCATTTCCGCAGGTACCTCATCTGCCGCTCCGGCAGTCCCAGCCTCTATAGGTTCATATTCTTCCTTTTTTCCAGTAAATCTGCTGAAATCAATTTCCATAATAAACAGCGAGCCTATCATCAATACCTCCCCTATATAGCCTTTAGGAGAAAGTATCTCTCCTGCCATTATGAATGCTGTAACACCGGCAAACACGGGCTCCAGCGCATATATCAGGCCTACATGAGAGGCTTCTGTATATTGCTGTGCTATTGGCTGTACAATGAACGCAAGTCCAGTGCAGAACAAGGCCAGGAATATTATGTATCCCCATACTCTTCCGGTTGAAGGCAAGGAAGGGTTTTCAAACATAAAGCCGAGTACCAGCATGACTGAACCTGTAACTAACAGTCCAAATACTCCGACCTGGTACGGATCCACCTTTTCATTCTTTACGGCTTTGTCAGTAATGATTATCTCAAGGGCATAGACTAAGCCTGCCATTAAACTGAATAGATCACCCTTTAAATGACTTGTATTGATTGAGAAGTCGTCCTTCAACGTAAGAAACATTATTCCTATCATACAAAGAGTAACTGCAATTACAATTTTGCGGGACGGCTTATGTTTGAGGATAAACAATTCCAAAATCGGCGTTACTATTACCGTTATCGAACACAGAAATGCCGAATTGGAAAGTGTCGTGTATTGAACCCCCAAGGTAGCGCCTATGTAAACTATGACCAGATCCAGTCCAATAAGCACGCTGTACATCATTGTAGTTCTGTTTACACTTTTCAACTTGTTAAAAGTAAATATTCCTGCAACTGCAAACGCGCCAAGGAATCTGTAAGCATTCAGTGTGAACGTGTCAACTTCAGTTAACGCCACATCCATTGCATAATATGAAACGCCCCAGCCTAAAGTTACCAGCATGAGCATAAAATCAGCCCTTAATTCAGTTTTCCTAGTTATCTGCTGCATAAAAACTCCTATATTTTAGCAATGAACATTTCCAATGCAGTTTGGCCATCCAAAACACCTGTTACAATGTTCCTGTTGCTTTCATAAATTCCATGAAGCATATCTCTTATCTTATCCATGGAATATCTGTTGACATACCGCATGAGCTTCTTGATCCTGAATTCATTTATTCCAGTGTATTCGTTGATCTGTCTTGCGCTTACCGGCCTCTCTGATTTCATCTCAAACTCTTTTATAATGTACATCGTCTCTATCTGAGATGCTATTGCTGCCGTTATTTTCGGTGCCTCCTGATAATCATCGCGAAATCTGTTATCCAATATTTCAAAGGCAACACTCTTGTTGTTTCCGCTTATTCCATCGAGAAGGTCAAATACAAATGTTGCGTTATCACCATCTACGACTGTGTATATATCGTCTTCTGTGACCCTGCCGTTCTCAGTATGGGCTATTACCTTCATGATATCGTTTTCAAAGTTGTATAATCTGTAATCACTTTCCTTGTTTTCATATCCAGTTGAATTGATAAGCATGCTCATTTCAGCCGGCCTTATTTCCACTCCTGCACTGCGAAACCGCTTGGCAGCAAAAGACATCAACTCAGGTCTGGAAAGGCTGACAAATTCATACCATGACGAAGCTTTCTTTATCGCCTTGACCATCTTGGATCTACCGTTAGGCTTTTCGCATGAGAAAATCAGCAGGGCATTGTCATTGCTATGTTCCACATACTCGATCAAGGATCCTATGCTGCTCTCGGAATATCCCCGTGGAATGCCCTCTGTCATCAAAGGCGCATAATCCTTTACCCAGATAACTCGTTTTTCTGAGAACATAGAAAATGTCTCGCAGGCTTCTATTATATTCTCTGCTTCGATATGCTCATCTTCTATTACTACAAAGTCCATTACCTCAGATGCCTGATTTACATATTTCTTCTTTATATTTTCAACTGCCCACTTTACCAGATACTGCTCAGGTCCGTACATAAACAGGACCTTTTTCAGATTATCATTCCTCATGTCAGCTGAAAAAGCCTGAAAGCTCTTATTTTCTACCTTTTTTGCACACATACGTTGATTTTGCCTTTCTTTTCTACGATACCGACCGCGCCATTTAAGTCAGTCCTGCATACAATTATACCGTTTTTCTCAAGTTTTACAATGACTTCATTGCGAGGATGGCTATAATTATTTTTTCCTATGCATATCTTTGCTATTGCCGTTTAGTTCCTTCTTTCATGTTATGCCACAATACCTATCTTTAACTACTATAAATTGCCAGATTTCAATTGGGATTTAGTATAATTATTACTATTATGCTATTAACGTATAATTTGCTTAACTTTGAATGTGAAGTATGATATAATTAAACGGTATATTATTTGAGAAAAGTGTAATATTCAACTCACGTAGGAATTGAAAAGGAAAAGAAAAGATGCGAAGTGACAAATACAAAAAAGACAATAAGGCGGCATCAAACGGTAGCTCAACAGCAGTTGCTGTCAAAGGCACAGGTAAGAAAAAGTATAAATGGAACAAGAAGCATTTCTTGAAGCTGATACTTTGTGTGATCCTTGCTTTGATAGTTGCCTGCCTCGTTTACGCGGCTGTGGTAATCGCCACTGCCCCAAAAATCGATACAAGCAAGATTTACAGCATACTGTCCGAGAGTTCAGTAATATATGATTCCAATGGGAAACAAGTGGATGCCATTTATTCTGGTGAAAACAGGACAAACGTCAAGTACAACAAAATGCCTAAAAATCTAATCAACGCTTATGTTGCTCTTGAGGACAAAACCTTCTGGAAACACCACGGTTTTAACTTTGTCAGAATAATGGGTGCCATTAAGGACTCAGTGACATCGGGAGGAAGCGTAAGCGGTACTAGTACAATAACGCAGCAGCTGGCAAGGAATGTTTTCTTGAAGAAGACCATGTCGCAGCACTCTCTAAAGCGAAAAATCATCGAGGCATGGTACACTATACAATTAGAGAAGAACCTGTCAAAGCAGCAGATTATTGAAGCATATTTGAATACAATTTATCTGGGTTTCAACAGTAACGGTGTTGAAGCGGCCTCTGAGGCATACTTCTCAAAGAGCGTAGATAAGCTCTCATTGGCACAGTGTGTGGCACTGGCATCATTGCCGCAGTCACCTAGCCAGTATGCGTTGGTTCAGATTTTAGATAATGATTCAGTAAGTACCAAGAATGATAATATATTGAAAAGATCTTCAGTTGGCACATACGTTATCAACGATGCTGGCAAATCACGTCGTGAAACCTGTCTGAAGCTGATGCTGGATCAAGGTTATATAACCCAATCACAGTACGATAAGGCAATCAAAGTATCCTTGAAGAAAATGCTTAACCCTAACTTTAACGCAGGCAACGGCAATTCTTCTTACTTTACTGATTATCTGGTAGAACAGGTCATCAGCGATTTAGAGAAGAAAGAGGATCTTTCATATGATGATGCCTGGGACAAAGTATATAAAGGCGGTTTAAAAATCTATTCAACTATGGATTCAAAGGCTCAGAAGGTAATAGAAAAGGAATTTAAAAACGATTCCAACTTCCCTTCCCCGACGAACATCAGCTATGATAGTGCAGGCAATATTTTAAACAGCGAAGGTCAGATAGCTATGTACGATTACAACGACTTCTTCAGCAACGGTACATTCACATTCAGATCCAGTGAAGCTACGTTGAAGTCAGATGGCTCACTTGTAATCAAGGCAAATAAACGACTGAATATATATAAGACAACGGTAAACGGAAAGACTGATTACAGTATTGAATTCCCTACTATGTATGTCTTTAAGAACAGTAAGCTCTACTCAATTTCCGGCGGATATATCAATGTCCCTCAGAAGTATAAAAGTAAGAACAGCAACGGTGATATAGTAGTTTCCAAGACGTTTATGAACAGCACTGCAGGCAAAAGTTTCTTCAATATCAGCGGCAGTACTATAAGCGTTCCGAAAACCAGCTACACACTCAATCAGAGAGTTATTCAGCCACAGGCTGCAATGACTATCGTTGAGAATTCCACCGGTGAAATCAAAGCTATGGTCGGAGGCAGAAAGACTACAGGATCCATGCTCTACAACAGAGCTACAAGTCCTAGACAGCCTGGATCATCGATCAAGCCGTTAGCAGTTTATTCAGCAGCACTCCAGCAGAGTGCCGAGGAAGCAAAGGCTGGTAAGAAACATACCTTCACTAATTATAAAATAGACAATCAGGGAACGAGTGGCTGGGGCAGCTACATAACGGCTGGTTCCATCGTATATGATGAAAAGACTACGGTAAATGGAAAAGTATGGCCATATAACTCAAGCGGCGGATACAGCGGCAGACAGACTCTGCGTACTGCTCTTAAGAATTCCATCAATACCTGCGCTGTAAAGATATGGCTTCAGGTTGGTACTACTTACTCAGTCAAAATGGTCAAGAAATACGGAATCAGCACTCTTGTTACTACCGGTTCAACCAATGATAAGAATGCTGCCGCTCTTGCACTTGGCGGTATGACCAAAGGTGTAACTACATTGGATATGGCCAATGCCTATACTACCTTCCCTAACAATGGCACTAAGGCAACAAAATCTCTTTGTTACACTAAGGTCAAAGATAGCGATGGTAAAACCTTGTTATCAAACAGCAAAGCTGAGAGAACCAGAGTGCTTGACAAAGGTGTTGCCTGGATAATGACAGACCTGCTTAAAGGCGTTGTATCTGGTGGTACCGGTACTGCTGCAGCGATTTCAGGCACTACTGTTGCTGGTAAGACAGGAACGACAAGTAGTGAATATGATATCTGGTTTGATGGATTCACTCCATCCTACACTGCTTCACTTTGGATTGGAAACGACGTAAATATACAGTTGTCCAGCATGTCTGGATATGCAGCTGCTTTGTGGGGAAAGATCATGGGTCAGATCCCTAATGCAAAGAAAGGCTCATACAAATCTATGCCATCTGATGTAGAATACAAGAATGGCGAGTATTACGTCAAGGGTACATACAGTTACTCCTCATATACTCAGGCATCTACTACCAAGAAGGCAACCATATGTACTGAGACAGGATATCTGGCAACGCCTTCCTGCACAAGCACAGAAACGAAGACGTATGATACTTCCAAGGGCGAAACACCGCCAAAGTATTACTGTTATAAGCACAATCCTGATCCGGACAAGTATCCGATAAGTCCGAAGGAAGAATTGATTACTGACAATAACACGACCAACAAGAACGACGAGGATACGAATACGGATAACAATGACGATGATACGAATAATTAGGACCATACAAACTAATGACCGTAAAGGTCATATGTTCAGTCAATAATTCACTTCACGTAAAAGAGCCGCACACATGTGCAGCTCTTTTATTTGCTTCCATATTAGGCTTTGATTTTTATCTTCTTTGCCGAACTCCATGAGCCATATACCCTGCTCCCAGACGAATCCAACTTATATGCCCTTACTTTGACATAATAGTACTTACCCTTTGTCAGCTTGCCGCTGGTTATCTTCTTAGTTGAAGAAGACTTATATGTGCTTCCGCTGAATGAGCTCCTGGTCGAATATTTTATCTGATAACCCTTTGCGCTGCTTACAGACTTAGCCGTAACATATATTCGCCTGTTATTCGAATAAGCGCCGCTGAAGTATGCCTTTGCCACTGAAACCTTTGTCCAGTGTGCATATAAAGTCATGTCTGACGTTATAGCTGTCGATGACGTTACTTTACTTCCATCGATGGCACTCGTATACCATCCGGCAAATGCATATCCCTTGCGTACCGCATTCGGCAGAGTTGAAATCGTATCATCAGCAGTAACACTTAATGATGAAGTGCTTACCGATGATCCACCATTGGCATTAAAAGTAACTGTATAAGCTGTTCCATCTGAAGTACTTCCTGATGAACTGCTTGACAAGTAATCATTGATCACTTTATCTACGGCCGCATATGCATTTATCAGGCCGCTGCCGTAACCACTGCCGCTATAACCGATATCTGTGGCCGTGGATTTTAATATGCTTCTCACTTCTGCAGGAGTCAGTTTTGGATCAATTGAATACATTGCCGCAACTACACCCGTTACCACCGGTGTTGCCATAGAAGTTCCACTCATATATCCATAGCCTGTACTGTTTACTGTACTGCTCAAAGTACTGTAGATCTGACCTGTGCCTGTGCCGTCTCCGCCAGGAGCCGAGATATCCTTGTACTGGTTATGATTGCTGTAGGATGTAATTTCATTGTTACTGTCTGTAGCCGTTACTGAAATGCAAGTGCTGTAATCAGCGGGATATACAGTCATCGTCGCTTCTCTAGTGGTTCCATCATTGCCACCTGCGCAAACTACTGAAATGCCTGCACTTTCACATTCATCAAGCGCGGATTCCAGTGCGCTGTCGTTCCCATCCGTATCATAACCAAGGCTCATGTTTATTACCTTAACTTTTTTAGAAATTGCGTAGTCAATACCCTTGATTATATCCTCAGTGGTAGCACCAAAATCCTGACCACCGCCTGGCATATCTGATTCATAATAATCAAATACGCCTTCAACTATGACGTCAAGATTGTTGTTTGTAATTGCAGAGCCGACTCCTGCAACGCCTATGCCATTGTTTGCCGTAGCTGCAACTATTCCTGTCACATGAGTGCCATGGCTGTCCGTTGTATCAACGTCGCTCGTCAGCGTTGAATAATTACCTGTATCGCTGCTGGTAATATCAACAGAAAGTTCTGTATCCAAACATGCCTGCAAGTCGCTATGGGATGCATAGACTCCTGTATCAAGTACAGCTACTTTGACCTTTGTTGCCGACGAAACGCTTGCATAATCGCTAGCTGCAGCCGCAACATTAATACTGCTGAAGTGCCACAGCCTGCTGAAAAATGAATCGTTGAACGATGTACCAGTTGACATCGTCTTATAGATATAGTTCGGCTGTGCATAAGCTACTATGCTGCTTTTCTCGTAGTCTTTGATCGTTTCGGTTACACTTTGATCACTTGGCACATCGGCAACAGCATACTTGTTCTCATTGCCTATCTGTTCTATTTTACTGCTGGCAGAATCATTGGACTTTAGCTGAGACTTGATTTTAGTGTTGCTTGTCCCATCCTTATAGACAACGATAATACCGTCGGTATCCTGACTTATCGCGGCCGTGGAACTTGTTCCATAGACGTGGTCGTCACTGATACCGATAAGTAAAAACAAAAACATGGCTAATACAAGTATTAAAACCATGTTCTTCCCAACATAATCTGAATTCTTCATTCTCAAACCTATATCACATCCATTGGTTATTCTCATAATAACACCTCCGAATGTTTTTTTAGATCAGCTTTTTGAAGGCCTCCACCCTCTCTTCAATATCATCAGCTCCGAATACCGCGGAGCCAGCTACGACAATATCTACACCGGCATCGACGATTTCTTTCACATTGTCAAGATTTACACCACCATCGATTTCGATAGCTAGATTATAACCCATCTTTTCCCTGATTTCAACAAGTTTTTCAACCTTCCTGAGAGTCTGAGGAATGAATGACTGTCCGCCGAATCCCGGATTAACTGACATTATCAAAATCATATCTACCTGATCCAGTATATCCTCCAGCATCGAAACCGGAGTTGCCGGGTTGATCGAAACGCCTGCGCCAACGCCGTAAGACTTGATGTGCTGTATCGTACGGTTCAAATGCGTACATGCTTCCTGGTGCACTGTGATATAATCAGTCTTTTCGGTGACAAAGTCCTGTATGTACTTATCCGGATCTTCAATCATCAGATGTACGTCATAGCTTGCCGTATCATATCTATCCAGGCATTTCATCACGTCTGCGCCAAAGCTGATATTAGGCACAAAGTGACCATCCATGACATCAACGTGAACGTAGTCTGCGCCAGCGTTGGTAACCATCATGGTCTGTTCTCCCAGTCGTGAAAAATCGGCTGATAAAATTGAAGGTGCTAACTTTGCCATCATTTTCTCCTTTTCTGATTCTTAAGTTCCTCGTAATTCTTTACGTATGAATCGTATCTTTCTTTGCTGATCGTACCGTTTCTCACTGCTTCAATAACGGCACAGTCCGGTTCTTTAATATGTCTGCAGTCATCAAAGCGACAGCTGCCATTCAGTCTCTCTATTTCGGGATAAAGGCTGCCAAGCTCATCAGCTTTCACATCTGAAATATCAAATGATGTAAACCCCGGCGTATCGTATATCATACCGCCAAGCGACAGTTCAAATATTTCCACATGTCTAGTAGTGTGCTTGCCTCTCGATGTTTTGGTGCTGATATCTCCGGTTTCCATTTGTGCTTCCGGAATGATCCTATTGGTAATAGTAGATTTTCCTACACCCGATGGGCCTGCCAGCGCAGCACGTTTGCCTTCTATCATCCTCTGAAGAGTGTCCAGCCCTTTGCCGGTTTTTCCACTGGTCGGTATCAAGGGATATACTCCGGCATATCTCCTGATTATGGCTTCCTGCTCCTCCTTTGTAGCAAGGTCACATTTGTTCATACAAAGTATAGCCTCAACTTCATTTTTCTCTGCCATTACCAGGAATTTATCTACAACGTCAAAATTCGGTTTTGGCTTGCTCATTGAGAATACTATTACAAATACATCAACATTAGCGATTGGCGGCCTGTCAAAGGTATTTTTGCGCTTTTCAATGGTGTTTATAACGCCATCGCCATCTGGAAGTAATTCAACATCGACTATATCACCCACCATGAGGATAGTGCCGTCTTTCTTGAATATACCTCGTCCCTGGGCCTGTATTATTCCGGCTTCTGTCTTCACATAATAGAAGCCGCCTATTCCTTTTATTATTAATCCTTTCATATTCTCGCCAGATTAATTGGAACTGTCGCTGCTGTCGCCGCTGTCATCCGTTCCTGAGCCCTTGCTTACTTTGATGCTGATGCTGGTTTTAGCCTTAAGCTTTGTGCCCGGATCATACTCCTGCCACATTACATAACCTTCACCGTAAACTGTACTTTCTTCATAAGTAACACTGCCTACAGTAAACCCTGCATCCTTGATTTCAGCCTTGGCTTCATCAACTGTCAAACCTGTCAAAGTAGGCACTGAAGCCTTCTCGGTCTTCGGACCGGAGCAGACAACTATGTCAACATATGAACCCTGCGCCTTTATTGAATTGGCTGAAGGTGTCTGACTGATTATCTGACCCTTATCATACGAGTCGCTCTTTTCGTAGTTTACATCACCAAGTTCGAAGTTCCTGGCCTTCAAATAAGATGATATGCTGTCGCTGTCATAAGTCTTGCCGACAATATTCGGAACTGCTGCAGTAGCCTTTCCGCCGCTTATGGTTACCGTAACGGCAGAACCCTTCTTTACCTTAGTGTTAGCGGAAGGATCCTGCGATACTACCTTGCCCTTGCTAACACTGTCACTGGTAACGGTATCACCCTTGACTATCTTGAATCCATCGCCCTCCAGCGTTGATTTGGCTTCAGAATAAGTCATTTCTGTTACATCTGGGACAGCAACTTTGCCGAAGCTCAGGTTACCTGTCGCATACAATACTCCAAATGCTGCTGCCAGCGCTATGATAACTGCCAGCAAAACTATAAGCCAGGTTTTCTTTTTCTTTTTGCCGCCTGACTCAGAAACTTCCTTCTCTTTCTTGGCTGCAACCGGCTTAGGCTTCTCCTGCTCTTCTTCTGGTTCCTGCGTCCTTTGTTTTTTCTTATTATTTTCTCTGAATTCCTTAACATCCTCAGCAGCAAAAACAGAATCTCCGACCATCTTTGTCACGAATTCGATGTTATCCAGATCCTCCAGCATTTCATCTGCATTCTTGTATCTGTTGGACTGGAATTTATCTGTAGCCTTCATTACCAGTTTTTCCAAAGCAGGCGGTATTCCTGAAACCAGCTTTGAAGGAGGTGTGATATCGTCGTTTATATGCATCAAAGCTACCTGTACCGGATTATCTCCGTCGAACGGAACCTCGCCTGTGAGCATTTCGTACAAAACGATACCTAACGAATATATATCTGATCTTTCGTCTACATATGCTCCTCTCGCCTGTTCTGGTGAGAAGTAGTGGACTGAACCTATGATCTTGCTCGTTTCAGTAAGAGTCGAATCACTTACTGCTTTGGCGATACCAAAATCTCCTAGCTTTGCAATACCATTCTCTGTGATCATGATATTATGAGGCTTGATATCTCTGTGGATTATATTATTTTTATGAGCAAGGCTCAAAGCAGAGGCAACCTGTTTTGTTATCTCAATAGCGCGTTTATAATCCATAGGAGCCTGCTCTTTGATAACGTCACTTAAAGGCTGGCCATTGATTAATTCCATAACAATGAAATGTATGTTGCCTTCCCTGCCTACATCGTAAACACTTATTATATTAGGATGCTGTAGACCTGCAGCCGCCTGTGATTCTTTCTTGAAGCTCTCGACGAATTGTGCATCCTTGGTGTACTCTGGACGCAGTATTTTTATAGCTACATATCTGTTGAGCAATCTGTCTCTAGATTTGTAAACGACGGCCATACCGCCTTCGCCGATTTTTTCAATCAGTTCGTATCTACCAACTAATAATTTACTACTCATCTATGTCTTCCTCCGTTATCTTCAAACAGATTATTGTAATATTATCATTTCCACCGTTTTTATTAGCTTTTTCAATCAAATTATCACACATTTCGCTCATCTTTTTCCCTTTAGAGAGTTCTTTGATGATTCCCTTATCATCTATTTCTCCATACAACCCGTCAGTACACATAAGCACGATATCATCAGGTCTTATGGTAGTAACAAATGTATCAGCTTCTACCTTGTAATCAGCTCCTATAGCCCTTGTTATCATGTTCTTGTTTTCATGATACATAGCATCTTCTTCACTGATTACACCTGCCTTAACAAGGCTGTTTACATAAGTATGGTCCTCTGTGATCTGCTTCAGTTTCTTGTTCCTGAACAGGTATGCCCTGCTGTCTCCTACATTCATAACGTACATCTTGTTCTTAACCATGTACGCTATTACTATAGTTGTCGCCATTCCACGATTCTCTTCAAACCGCTGAGAACTTTCTAAAACATTGAAATTTATCTCTTTGATGCACTCATCAAAATAGTCATTTATTTTTTTTGGCGTCTTTACGCTCTCAAGTGGATTGCCTTCAATATATTTGACAATGCCATTGACGGCTGTCCTGCTGGCTATCTCACCAGATTTATTGCCGCCGACTCCGTCAGCTATTATGAATACCTTATCCTTTTGCATGACAAAGCAAGCATCTTCGTTGTTGCTGCGCATTCTTCCTTTGTCGG
>Ga0183101_1000903_pt1 | contig 11861 bp, 19 predicted proteins | sample Biomet3_FD_127790 | JGI IMG/M metagenome (GOLD analysis project Ga0183101, IMG submission 127790) | Microbial communities from bioreactor (seeded with sewage sludge) at LBNL, California, USA - Biofuel metagenome 3 | ecosystem: Engineered > Bioreactor > Anaerobic > Unclassified ... | reverse complement strand
TGTTGCTTTTGCCAATTTTCCCCTCGTATGATTTTTTTCTCCGCTTTCACCAATTCCGTAAGGCGGGTCGACGATTGCAAGGTCTATGCATTTGTCGGGCATCTTTTTCATATATTCCATACAGTCTCCATTTATGTAATGTGAATTTCCATCAATCAATTCCGACATCATTCTTTATCCTTTCATTCACAAAATGCATTTGAACATACTTTCAAAAATAGGTACTGGTATGCTGTTTCCAGCTTGCTTATAGAGTTTACTGTTCAAACAGTTTTCTTTGCATGGTGTAACCGATAACGCTGATTCATAATCAGTATCTAGGTACCCTTGCAGTCTCCAACATTCACGTTCTGTTAGATACCTATATTTGCCGTTTCCAATATCAATTACGCCACTGTTAGGGCATCTCATTTGTTTGCATGTAATTGTCATTGCATAATCTTTTATTACTTGAACTCTGCCATTAAAGGCGTTTGTTGCTTCACCCTTTATCATTTTTATCATGCTTGGCTGAGTGACTTCGTAATATGACGGAACATCAGTTTCCAGGAACTCATGTATATCTCGCATTGGTTTCTTTTCCATCAATGCGAATGGGAACAGTTCACCATTCAGCATTGATACTGTGAAGCATCTTTGTCTTGCTTGTGGCAAACCGTAATCTCTCGCATCCAGTACTTCGTTATTGCTGATATATCCAAGCTTATTCATTTCTTCGATATACCGAAGATAGTTCTTAAGCATTCGCTTACCAGTTACGGCCTTCACGTTATCCCAAATGACAATGCGCGGTTTCCATACGCCCATGCTCTGAATGATCTTTATTGTTTCCCACATCAATGAGGAACGTGTCTCAGATCCTTCATCTGCGCCTTTCTGCTTACCGGCTATGGAAATATCCTGGCATGGTGAACCGTGTATCAGAATGTCTGGCTTCAAATTCCAGCCAACGACTGACTGCGGTTTATACGGCAGTTCATTTTTGAACATCGCATTGTAGGAACGGACTGCTGCTTCGTCAATCTCCACATAATCAATGCTCTTTACAGGTACACCGATATTTCTGAGTGCGCATCTTGGACTACCGATGCCACCGAACATCTCTAAGATCTGGATCATAATTAATCTCTGTCATTTTTGTGTGCACCTGCAACAATACCCATAAGTAACACGCCAACAACTCCACCAACGATGAAACTACCAGTCATTGCAACAAAGTTCATAATTTCTTCTTTCTATTGCAGATTTCATACTGCATAATCTGATCTTCAAGATGCAGAATCGTAGAATACTGTCTGTCAATCGTTTCATTGGCACCGTGATGCGCTTTAACCAGAATGTCGATAGTTTTACCGTCTTTGTTTAAATCGTTCTCAGAATGGAAATTATCAGCCATCTCAATAACTTCTTTCTGCGATGAACACATGTTTGTATTCACGGCCCCATATTTTTTGGCTTCCAAGACGGATGTGGATCTTGTCTCTATCCCAACCGCCAGCGTATGCAATTGTTCTTTCAGTGTTCTCTATACCACCTAAGGTTTTGATACATTCTTCCGGAACTACCGAATTGAATTTATTATCATTACCTTTGCGTACTTGGAGATTATTAATAACCCATCCATCGGCTCTAACGGGTTTATCGTTTGTCATTGTTCGATTTATGCCTTTCTTTCATTTCACGCTGCATCTTCTGCAACTCTTTGATTTCCTCTTCCGATGCTTTCTTACCTTCTTGAATTGGTTTTTTCATGTATTCTGGAAGTTCTATCTTCGCATTGGATGAAGATCTCTTTTTCTTAACGATTGGTTGATTCAGATAGCTTTCAAAGTTACTAGGTCTAAACAAAGTAATTGGCCTTAGGAACTGAGCCATTTTTGGATCATCAATCCATTCATCGCTTTTTTTATCGATTACGGTAAAACAATCTTCAACCGTGAAATTATCTTCCAATCTGGCTTTAATGCCTTTCATACTGGAAGCAGAATACTTGTAATGTGATCCAGTACGTTCATTCAAGTGGTCTATTACCTGTTTAGCCATAGCGGTCAACTTGTCTTCTGAATCTTCTATTGGATTCGGATTCGGATTAGGATTGGATTCGGATTGGATTGGATTGGATTGGATTACGGGAACATTTGCATTCATCTGCATACATTTGCATACAGATGCATTCATATCTTTGTTAGGTTCTGGATATTTGCTTTTCTTCGCCCTAATATTTTGATGCTTGGACCAGCTCGGTAAAAGTAGGAACGGCTTACCATCTACTTCGTAGAGGCTAACTAAACCAACAGACGCCAGCTTATCCAATGCATCCTCAATATTTTTTCTGGTGATGTTATCTTTAAGAGGAAAGCAACTACCCTTGACTATTGAAGATCTTCCATCAAATCTTCCGTAATCATCACAACTTACAATCAATCTATAAAACAACGTTTCTTCAAATGTACTTAACTTATCAATCGTTTCACTTGTACGAATAGATTCTTTAATAATTCTGTTAGGCATTATTCATAACCACCTCAGAACGGAAGATCATCATTTGAAATGTCTATGCTTCCAAATTCATTCTCATATGATGCTGTTCCTTCGCTTTCTAGGCCATTTGCTATAGGTGATGGTTCAACTGTCGCGGAACTATCTGCATGGCTCCTAGATGGACAAATAACGGCTTTCTCAACGATGACCTCAGTGATATATACTTTCTGTTTATCAGTGTTTGTATATGATCGTTTTTGAAGATGTCCTTCAATTCCGATCATGTCACCTTTTTTTGCATACTTAGAAAGATAATCTGCGTTATTCTTCCATGCCTGGCAATCGATCCAGTCTGATTCTTTCACCCTGTCTTTTCCGGATGCATAAGACCTTTCGCAAGCAATGGTGAATGATGTTACTGACAGGCCGCTTGTTGTTTTCTTAACTTCAATATCCTTGCCAAGTCTTCCTATCCCCATCCATTTGTTTAAACTGCTCATATCAAATAAAACCTCCGTATTTCTTTGCAACCATACAAGGCTTTTTAATGATCCTTTGTACCTCTTCTTTAAAAATCAGTTCACGTGCGTTTCTATCCGACAAATGAATAAGAAAGATAGCGCTGCATTCGCTTAGATCTAATTTCTGTAGCTGTGTAATACAGTTTTTGATGCTCATGTGTGCTTCAAAAATACGTCTATATCCAGATGCCTCTGTTATATTCATATTTTCTACTGATGTTTCATAAGCATGGTGAAGAAGTTGACCGTCATAATTTGCTTCAATGATTACGTTGGTGAATTTCTGATTTGAAAGATCTGCTTTCCAGTATTTACAATCTGCGACAAATAAAATTTTTTCTAAATCTGTATATACTACGAACCCTAGACTATCTGGCGCATCATGTTCCACGTGGAACGGCACAACGAATGTGTCGGCAGCAATAACTTTCAATGAACCATCTTCCAATGTCTCGCGCATACCGCTTGCGACATATTGATTTCCATAAACCTTAAATCCTCGCTTTATTAAATCTGATACTCCCCTTGCATGATCTTGATGACCATGTGTTACTAAAACAGCATCTAACTCAGTAAGATCAAGATCATTCTGAGTAGCTTTCTTAACAATATCTTTATAAGTAATACCTGCTTCAATTAGAATCTTTACAGGCTTACCGGATGAACGTTCCAGTTCTATCCAGTAACAATTACCGGAAGAACTGGAAGCAAAATTATAGAAATTCATCCTCAGCACCTTAGAATGGAGCTTTTGTCTTTACTGCAACTTTTTCAATGACTTCCCCAGTTTCAGCATTTAACTCAACCTTTTCAGAAGATGATTCTTCTGGAAGTGATTTCAGTTCAGTCTTTCCAGCATTCTCATTAACTTCTGCATCAATGACCGATTCTGGATCAATAGTTTCTTGTTGTGGTCTGTCTTCCATTGTTTCCTCATATGCCTGTGCTGCATACACATTCTTGAATTCACGTGGGATTGGCTTCAATGCGTTATTACGCATCTTACGCAAGATCATCATTTCTCTGCTATGCGAATCTCTCCAAGCAGGTGACATGATGTCTAACAGTTCTTTATCTTCAAACATCTTATCCAGTGACATATCTGCAATCTTATTCTTGATTTCATTCTTCTTTGCATCTGCGATGTCTTTATTCATTTTGATGTTATTGATAATATGAGCCTTTAAATTGACAGATACATCTTCTCTTTCGGCAATGTGGTACTGGATATTTCCATCTTCATATTCAATTGGATATACAACTCTGATATATTTTCCAGTACCGCCTTTAGGGGTCCATGTAGGTGGTTCCATTGAAACGCCCTTGAATGATGGATAGGTAAATTCATCACCTTCACGAATGATCCAGTATGGATAGATCTTTTTAACACCATATCCGTAATTGCGGACAATCTTATCATTTCCGTCACCCTGGACACCAAACTCAAACTGTTTAACCCATTTATTGCCTTGTTTATGATTGCGAATAATCATGTAACATTCTGCCGGTACAGATGCGCAATTCAGTCTGAGCATTACGCACTGTTTAAGCAGTGTCATAACATTTGACTGGTCAACTTCTTTAATAGTGATACCCTCATCTGCACATTTTACTGACATTGCAGAAATCATTGACTGAGCACAATTGATCTGTTCTTCATCAAGCTTTTCTGAATACTCTGTGATTGTTTTATTCAACTCACTAAGATAGAAATTCTGAATATTGACAATATTTAAACTCTTCTGTACTGGAAGCTGTTTTTCTTTCTGCTGTTCTGACATTTACTTTTTGTCCTTCTTTCCCATAGCTGCAATAATGATGAATGTGCAGCAAATAATTGCACAACAATATACCGTTGTCATTATCGCCACACCTTGCATGGCTTCTGCCATTCAGCTTCACGCCAATGGCAATTAAAGAAACTTGCCATATAAACAATCTTGCGTAAGGTTGATTTTTCCTTGTTCTTCTGCAATGCACGCGGTTCCTTGATACCTGCTTTGAGCATGTTGTTATATGCTCTTTCTCTTGCCTGTGTTCTATGTAAGCTTGCCATTTTACTCTCCCTTGCTAATCATGTTGATATCCGTGTAATTCTGGTCATCAACGATGGTACTTAAAATCTGTGAATTGGTGTTAATCTCTGCAAGATGCTTGCTATCCAGCTTGTCACATTCATCAAAGATGAACGGCAAATCCGGAATCCCTAACTTCTTCTTTACACATTCTGCAAAATAGATACCTGTGATGATCTGCTCTGATCCAGAACCGTCTAAGAATGGCGTATTCTTATCAATAATCATCGGAATACATACTTCATTCCATGAACCCTCTTTGATGTTGTCCTGGATAAGTGTGAACTTCATATGAGAACCAAATACAGAAGAAATATTCTTTTCAAACATTCTCAATTTGGTCTGAATGAACTTTTCAATCAGTTGTAGCTTCTGCTCATATTGAATCTGTTCCTTTAAGGATGATTCGATATCCTTTTTCAGTTCAACAATCTTTGACTGGTTCAATCTAAATGCAGCATGTGCATCTAATGTCTGCTGGAATGGAATCATCTGCGATTCAATCTCTCTAACGGCATCCTTGATACTGTCTTCATCGCTGGACTGTTTAAGATATTCGTTGCGGATCTGCTCATTGAGATGTTCCACCTTTTCCATTGCCAACTGAGTAGCTTCGGATGGTTTTTCTGTCTTAACTTGTGACTGCAATTCAACCAGTTCTTTTCTTAAAATCTCAGTATGTGACTTTTCAACATTGAACCTGTTTTCAGCATCATTCCGATTTCTCTTGATTTCATCAATCTGTTTCTCAATATCAGCAACCTTGATCTTTGAATTTTCGATTTCTGCGGCTGCTTTCTTACCTTCGGAAACACATTCATCTACCTGTTTTTGATGGTCTGCAATAGCGCTGTCAATGTAATCTTGATTAAGGATTCCACCGCAATGAGGACATTTGGTACCTTCTGGTGCAACCCATGAATCTAATTTGTCGTACTGCGCATATAGTTTTTCGCGATAACCTTCATTGCGCATCTGGTTAGCAGTTTCTTTGTTCAAATCTGCTTTCAAATCCGCAAGTTTTCTATCGACTGGCGCGAGTTCTTCCGACTGAATATCGAAAGTCTTTTTATTGGAAGCATTTATTTCATTCTGCTTTGCAGTGATCTTTTCCGTGATTTCTTTGTTATCTGTGGCATACTGATCTCTATCGTTTGCCTGTAATTCTCTTACGGATAGTTTTGCTTCCTGTAACTGCTTATTAAGTTCATCAATGATGTTGATGTTTCCTTTGCCATTTTTCAGATCATTGATGTTGCTCTTTAATCTGGCTATTTCTTCTTCTGCATGTTTCAAATCATCTTCTGATGCATCCTTGATTTCATCCAGTCCAGCAATCTTTCCATTGTTCTCTGTAATTCCATCAATGACAGTTTTTAACTGCTGCTTGAAGTATTTGGAAGTCTTTCCAGTATCGAATTTATCTACCTGCAAGCGTTCCTTGATTGGTAATAAAGATGGATCAGAATTAAAGATGTCTTCATTGGAAACGTCACCGCATAGAGAAATGATGAATGCTCTTAACGTCTTCCAATCGCATGTTTTCCCGAAGTAATATGGATCGATAATCCCTCTTAACAGGTCAAACGCTCCGGAATCGAATTTATCAACACCAAACCGATTAGAAATCTCTTTCTTTGCGGCTGTTACTGCAACCTTTGTACCATTGATCCAATAGGTAGTATCATGACCTGTCATCACTGTTTCCGATGATCCACGTGTCTTGGTCCAATGCTCCGCGAATGTCTTCTTCAATGTGAATTCATCAAATGTTAATTCGACAGATACTTCTTTCTTTGTATCTGTTAATGGCTTGAATGATGCATAATCACTTGAACCATCCATTAAGAAATCTGTGATAACCCAATATACCGCAAGTATGGTATTTGTCTTTCCAATCTGGTTAGGGCCTGTAAGAAGATTGATCCGTTCCAGATTGTATGTAGCATGCTTAATATTGCGGAAATTGCTGATTTCAACCGATTTTAATTTCATGTGTCTCACCCTTCTTGATTAAGTCCTTTGACAAATTTGTGACAGCATCCTTAAGTTCATCTGGAAGATCTTCCCATTTCATTCCTTCTGGCAAGGAAACTTTGATTGTCGCATGGGTAGATTCAAATGATTTTGCTGTGTAATATTTCGTTTCTGCACCAGCTTCATCTTCAAATACTTTTTTCTTTAAACATTTGATAATTGAAGCAGCTCCACCTGGTGTACATGGATTGATACCTGTGTTTAATAATGAATTCAATGCTGCAAAGACCTTTTCATCGAACTGAGCGGGTGTAATGGTTACTTCACTTTTCATTTTTTTCCTCTTTCTTAGATGTTGTTGTCATCTTGTTATTAATGTTTGTTATTTGCCGGCATGTCTCTTGGATTTTCTTGGTGGCTGCATTTACTTCATCGACAGCATCCTCAATCCTCTTCTTTGACAGGTTTAGATCGTCTTCTAAGGCTTCGATACGGTTCTTGTTCTTGTTCGCAAAGTACCAAAAAATAAAGATGATTGCTAACAATGCGATAAGTGCTAAAAATAGCATTTTCAAAATATAAGCATCGACCATTATCCAAGTACCATCTGTCCTACTTGATAACCGAATGTGAAGATTAAGACTGCAAGACTGGCAATAACAATGAACGTATCCATTTGCGTTTCTTCGTCATTCTTGACTGTCTCAAGATACGTTTCCCAAAACGTCTTTGTGTGTTTCATAAGACATCCACCGCCTTTCCAATGTATGAATACAATTTCACGTGGATCTTTTCTCCATCCGTGTTTTTTCTATCAACCCATTGATCGTTAATGATGTAACCCGCATCCCTTAAATCAGAGATCCGTGCCGATAAACGGGTAATACCGAGAATGTACGTTGATTCATAGGTAGTGATACCGTAGTGTTCTTTCATGAATTCCAGAACCTTTTCAGTCTGGTTCATATGTTGAATTCTCCTTTCTTGTGTTATAATTGGAGAGGATAAAAAAGTTATCCGACCAATATAAGGAATTCCGATTGTCTTGCCAGGCTAGGAATTCTTTTTTAATTTGTGTAGCTTGCTGAATGTGATGATGTCTGCCTTTGTGCCAAGATTTGCACCAACTGTCAGATCTAAGAATTTACGATATTCTGTCTTGGTAATTACATAGCTGCGGCCAATCTTGCGTTGTGGTAAAAGTCCATATTGCCGGAACCATCCAATCTTTTCTCTAGGAACCTTAAGAAGTATTTTTAATTCTTCGGTATCCAGTAATTGATCCAGATCATCTGGCTTATTAAATTCCACTTCCGTCATGTATTCTCCTTTCTAAAATTACTTATTAAGTAACTCAGTTTGCAAAAAAAATGTGTTCATCGATAGATGAATCGTACTTCTGCAAATATTCAATGATTTTCTGCATTTCCTTTTGATTAAAACCATTGGATAGTTTCTTTCTAAGTGTCGGTAATGATACATGAATCACCTTTGAAAGCATAACCTGTGTAATATCGAACTTAGCCATTACGCCAATTAACTCTCTATTCATTATGCTCCTTTCTTGTTACTTCCTAAGTAACTGATTACAATATACATTCACGGCATAAAGAAGTCAACAAATTTTGTTATTTATTGAGTAACATAATTTTAATTTAATGAAAATTTATTTACTTTTTCAGTAATATCATCTATATTGTTGGAACAGGTGATAAATATGAATACATTTGGAGAGAATTTTAAGAAGTTAAGAACAAGCAGACATTTAACACAGGAAGAAATTGCCGAAAAATTTGGAATGACAAAGACTGGTATTTCTTATTGGGAAAATGGGAAAACACAACCAAGCCTTAAAATGATCCATGAAATTTCTGATTATTTTAATGTATCGTTTGCTACCTTAGCTGGGGATGATGATAGTAATGATGTATCAATTACGTCTATAAAGATAGCTTTATATTCTCCTATCTGCTGCGGTAATGGTGGATTTGTGGATGACAATATTATCGATTACATATCTCTTCCACCTGATTGGATCAATCCAAAACTTGAATACTTCGCACAAAAGGCAAATGGAGATTCCATGACAGGTGCCGGTATTAATAACGGGGATATTCTTGTATTTGAAAAAACTGGTAGTATCGATAATGGCACAATCGGATGCTTCTGTATTGATGATAATGATGCAATGTGCAAACGGTATAGAATAACTGAAAACAATCAAATAATGCTCATGCCGGCAAATGAGAAATACGATCCAATACTGGTTGATATTCAAAATGACCATTTCCGTTGTATAGGAAAACTGGCATTTGTAATTAATGATAGAAGAAACGGATAATGGAAAATATTGCGGATTATTTCTTAAATGGTCATCTAATATATGTATATCCTTCCGATGCACATCAATACGATGCAACAATATTCATAACTGAACAACACGAATATGATTTACTAATAAAAGAAGATGTATTGGATTTGCCAATTCCGAATTTCACTAAAACTGATTCATTTCCAGAAGTCACGAAGAATGAAGATTATATTTTAAGAATGATTGCATCTAAGATTAGAAAAACAGATCATGAGTATTCAATAATCGTGTTACGAAAAGCTGTTGAAATGATGCTTGTATCTGACATTGGATGGATGCATGAAGATTACCTGAGATTAGTAAAATGGTTATATCAAGATGGTTATATAGATGAAGCTGAAAAAGAAGAAAAATACTTTGATGAAATAATAATATGTGGTCATACAACAAAAAGTAATGATAGATTGAAAAACGAAGTATTACAAAAATCAATAAACAATGCCAAAGAATTAGGAACAGATTGGATATTTGTTTCAGCTCCTGCAACCAGAAGCTTGAATGATGCATTATACGGAACACGAATATATAGTATTTCAGGTAAAGATTCAAGATTAGATAGATTACCTATACCATTCCCACCATGCAATTGTACTTTTGATCCAGTATTTCCTTTTAGTAAATTAATAGATTGGAAAATGCGACCTATATTAGATCCAATTTCATATAGCAGAAGAGATCACATAGATGATAGGAGTGATGAAGAAAAAGAAGAATATAGAAAGCTAAAAGAGAAACAAGATTTACCTAAAGTATTTTGGAAAGAAGAGAAACAATATTATTATTTAAAATATAGATTTCCGGATATATGTCCGAAATCAAAGTATGCATTTGATAAGTTAAAACGTGAAGATATTGAATCATTCAATAAACTAATCAGCGTATTACCAGATTTATATAAATAAAAAAGAATCCCAGTGTTGGCGCACTGAGATCCACGTACAGAAATAACACTTTTCAGGGGTGGTTTTTCTGTACCTCAATTCTAAATCAAAGCAGCCAAAAAAGCTACATTCAAGAAAAGAGGTGTAATTATGACAAAGAAAAAGACTGTTTTAAAGCATGAAAAGAACATATATGAACGCAACTCAAAAAAAGGTCCATATCTTCAAGTAAGAATCATCACAAAAAAAGACGGAAAAGATACCATCAAGGAATTTGGCCGTTTCTATTATTCAGAATATCCAAGTAATAAAGACTGTATGGATCAAGCCATAGAATGTCGAAATAAGGCGCTTGAAGAGATAAAAGAAAATAGAGTAGTATTTACCGTCTTGACCGTTGATGACTGCTTCCAGGCATCTAAAGACCTGTTATTGGATTCAATAAAGACCAAGAAGAAACACAGTTTCACCTATAACAGATTAATTCCGAAAGAATTACGCAATACAGACATTACAAAGGTCACTACCGAACAGGTAAAACAGACCCTTAATAAGTACGCCAAAGATCACAGCCATAATGCGGTAAAGAATGCCAAGACTGTCTGGCATCAAATATTTCAAACGGCAGCAATGAAAGAGATACCTGTCATTGACCGTACAACTCTATTCAAACTTCCTAAATCTAAATTCGTTCCTAAGAAACGTGATCTTAGATGCACCCATGAAGAAATCCATGATTTTCTTCCATACCTGCTTAAGTATGGAGCTGGATACAAGAAATCCACCCAGCGCGTTAAATGCTTGTGGTACGGCATTCAAATCATGGAGTATGAGGGATTGCGCCCTCAAGAAACTTTCGCGCTTCACAGGGCAGATATTGACCTTAAAACGATGACCATAAGAATCATTCATTCAGTTGGATCAGATGCGGAAGATATTCGTAAGATCATAACCAACAAGACCGAAGAATCAGAAAGGACCGTCACGATAGATACAAGACTAAAACCGATTCTGGAAGATCTGTTGAAATGGTCAAAGACTGAGATCCTATTCCTTGATACAGACGGTTTACCGTTCGATATAGACGTACTGTGTTCGACAATGTGCAATGTACGCAAGAAGTATCCAGAAGCACCTAGAATCACCTTATACATGGGAAGACATCTATTCGCAACTGAGAAGTATAACGATAAAGAGAACAATCCGAAAGCCGTTCAGCATGTCATGGGGCATGTTTCCGAAGCTACAACGCTTGGATATTTAACCACTACTGAAGATGAGGAAAAAAATGTTATTAACAGAATGTCATGATTTGGGAAAAACATATATGTATTTTACGTACAAACAACTGACATATAAATTTTTAAAATCATTCAATTTTACGCTTTATTGACATCTTAATGACAAATAAATGACATATTAAATCATATCAATTAGGGCGGTCTGGTGCACTGAAATGAGATATTTCATCGCAGAAATGCGGTCGGAAATATCTCTTTTTTTATTTGATAAACGCTTTCATTTTATAAAGCCAAGTATGGTAAAATAATTACAT
>Ga0183101_1000550_pt5 | contig 11869 bp, 13 predicted proteins | sample Biomet3_FD_127790 | JGI IMG/M metagenome (GOLD analysis project Ga0183101, IMG submission 127790) | Microbial communities from bioreactor (seeded with sewage sludge) at LBNL, California, USA - Biofuel metagenome 3 | ecosystem: Engineered > Bioreactor > Anaerobic > Unclassified ... | reverse complement strand
GCTATAAGGCATATTGGGACGACGGTGCACAAGTGATTGCCCCTCATGATACCGGCATTATTAAAGAAGTTAATAATATTAAAAATCTCTCACAGGTAAAATGGGGAAGTGACAATAAGAAAAATGCAGGGAATTGTGCCGGCGTAAAAACGTGTGAAAAAGTTAATTGCAAGGGCAGTATAAAAATGATAGGTGCGGAAATTGACAAAGCGTATTTGAAAGATTTGTCCACACTGCATCTATCACCTCTTGCCGTCAAGCATCATAAAAACATAAAGGTTGTTTACACTCCTTTGCATGGAACAGGTATTAAAATTATTCCGCGCGCTTTACGGGAGATGGGCTTTACAAACGTGAATGTAGTTAAGGTACAGGCAATTAATGACGGCAACTTCCCTACGGTAGAATCTCCGAATCCGGAGAATCCTTCCGCTATGAAGATGGCGGTTGATCTTGCAAATAAAATAAAGGCAGATTTGGTTTTGGCTTCTGATCCGGATGCGGACAGAGTAGGAATGGGTATCAGAAATGACAAAGGTGAGATAGTGCTGCTTAACGGCAATCAAACTAATTCCATTTTAACTTATTATGTGTTAAGACGTTGGAGTGAGACAGGAAAACTTAAGAGAAGCAAAAAATTTCCTTATATAATAAAAACCATAGTGACAACAAATTTGATTTCAGATATTGCAGAGAAGTTTGGAGTTAAGTGTTACAATGTCTTGACGGGTTTTAAAAATATTGCAGAAGTTGTTAAGCACAATGAGGGAAAAGGCATATTTGTTTGCGGCGGAGAGGAGAGTTTTGGATTTAGTCTGGGAGAGTTTGTAAGGGATAAAGATGCGCCTATAACTTGCTCAATTCTATGTGAATGTGCTGCATGGTGCGCAGATAACAGAATGACAATGTGGGGCTTGCTGCAGGAAATCTATCGCGATTTTGGAAAGTATGAAGACTGGCTTTGCCAATATACCTTCAAGGGCATTGAGGGGGCAAAGAAGATTGCCGGAATAATGGAAAAATTCAGAAACAATCCGCCTAAAAAGCTTGCAGGATCGCCGATAGTTGTTTACAAGGATTTTGACAAGGGAATCAATTATGCGCCTGAGGTTAAGCTGGCCAAATCTAATGTGCTTCAATATATTGCAAAAGACGGCACGATGGTTTCTCTTAGACCTTCCGGTACGGAACCCAAGATAAAATTCTATTTTGAAACACGTTGCAAAGAGGGGGAAGATTCTGTTAAGAAGAAGGCTCTTCTGGATAAAGAGTTTTTGCAGAAATAATTATTGGCGTAAATGATTGTAAGTCGGCAAGTTTCAGAATTAAAAATTTAGATTAGATAATGGGGAAATTAAGTTCAAAGAGAATCTGGCAGATTGCTCTGATAATGTCTTTTTGGTTTGTCATATCCTTTATAACTAACATTTTAGGACCGCTTATTCCGGATATCATAAGCAACTTTTCTCTTAAGAATCTTGCGCTGGCCGGCTTTATACCAACCTCATTTTTTGTGGCTTATGCAGTGATGTCCATTCCTGCGGGTTTGATGATTGAGAAGTGGGGGGAAAAACGTGTTTTGCTTTTTGGATTTTTAATGCCATTTATTGGCTCATTGCTGTTTGCTTTTTTGCATACATACCCGGTTCTCCTATGTTCATGTTTTATAATAGGCTTGGGAATGGCTATGCTTCAGACAGTTCTGAACCCGCTGCAAAGGACGGTAGGTGGAGAAGAGAACTATGCGTTTGTCGGTGAACTTGGGCAGCTTGTTTTTAGCTGTGCTTCCTTTATAAGTCCGCTGGTCTACACTTATTATGTAAAAAATCCAATGTCAATAGTACCGCCGGAATTGCCGTGGGTATCTCTTTACTACCTATTTGCAGTGATTCTGATTTTTATGATTGTTGCGGTTTTGCTTTGCAAGTTTCCTAAAATTGAACTTAGAAATGATGAAAAAAGCGGCACAAAATCCTCTTATTTTGAGCTATTTAAGAAGAGATATGTGTGGTTGTTTGCCCTTGGAATTTTCTGTTATGTGAGTACGGAACAAGGAACATCTATTTATATGAGCACATTTTTGGAAAAGTATCATAGCGTTGATCCTCAGATACTTGGTGCGCATACTGTCGCGTATTTCTGGGGTTCAATGCTGGTTGGCTGCGTGCTTGGGCTTGTCCTTTTAAAACTGTTTGACAGCAAAAAACTTTTGCGCTGCAGCGGTTATTTGGCTTCAGTACTTTTGGCTGTTGCATTATTTGGCTCCCGACAGACGGCTCTTTTCTGTTTTCCCGCAATTGGATTTAGCATCTCTATGATGTACTCTATAATATTCTCATTAGCACTCAATTCAGCTGCAGAACATCATGGCTCGTTTGCCGGCATACTTTGTTCTGCTATAGTAGGCGGAGCCGTCGGTCCTTTGCTGATTGGGCTTCTGTCCGACGCAACCGGGAGTTTAAGAATAGGAATGTTTCTTATCTTTGCATTCATTTTTTACATGACCTCTATTGGATTTTGGGCAAAACCTATTGTATCCAATAAAACGGTGCTTGATAAAAAAATGTTTAATGTTACCTAAGGGGTTGTAGCTCAGTTGGCTAGAGCGCAGCGTTCGCAACGCTGAGGTCGCGGGTTCGATTCCCGTCAACTCCACGCAAAAGGCAGGTCTAAAATTATATATCTTTGTATAAATTAAGTTTTATGGCAAAGACAATTTATCTGGCAGGAGGATGTTTCTGGGGTACAGAACATTACATTAAGATGGTGAATGGTGTGGTGAATACTGAGGCGGGGTTTGCAAACGGGCATACGGAGAATCCGTCATATAAGGATGTGTGTAGTGACAAGACGGGTTTTGCTGAAACCGTTAAGGTGGTATATGACCAGAATGTACTGCCGCTTAGCAAGTTGCTTGATATCTTTTTTAAGGCAATAGATCCTACAAGTCTGAATCAACAGGGACATGATATAGGTACGCAATATCGTACCGGTGTATATTATGTTGATAATGAGGATAAAATTGTGATTGAGGAAGCTGTCGGGAGATTGGCTAAACTATACACAAAACCTATTGTGCTGGAGATTAATCCTTTGCGGAATTTTTACAAGGCGGAAGATTATCATCAAGATTATCTTGATAAGAATCCAACAGGTTATTGCCATCTTAACCGGGATCTTTTCATTTATGCCAAGAAGGCGAATTAATGCTTTAAAATTTTGTTCTTACGGGTGTCGCAGTGAATATTTTTTGTACATTCGTGGCGTTAGCCTCGTATTAGACATGAAGCAAACACCTTATATTACTGTCCTATTACTAATTTCTTTTTCTTGTTGCACCCTTAATGCATTTGCAGAGTCTTATGTAGGGGGCCCGGAAATAGAGATTTCAGATGTGCATAATGGAGTTTCATCAAGTAAAGATACTCTACTTACTTCCCAATCAGATTCAATAGTATTTCTTGCAGATATGTTCTATCCTCCCTATGAGTTTATAAATAGCAAAGGGGAGTCTGCAGGATTCAATATTGATTTAACCAGACTTGTTATGAAGCGTCTGGGAATCAGTAAATTCCGCATTATATCAATGGATTGGCCAGATGTGCTAAAATATTATGACGGACATAGTCAGTCCGTTATCATTGGTATGAACCGGACGGTAAAGAAAAGCCAGAGGTATAATTATGGGCCTGTCCATAATTACCTAAAGCACTGTATTTTGTATAGGCGCAGAGATAACAGGATAACATCTTTTTCTCAACTTGTTGGCAAAAAAGTTCTTGTTGAATCAGGTACAAGCATGGAGGAAATGCTTATCGCCGTCGGACTTGGGAAGGATGTTATAACGGTAAATGATTATGGTCCGGGCATACTGAATTTATCAAAAGGAAAATATGATGCCGTTGTATGTGAGGAGGAAGTTGCCAATTATTTTCTGGATTCCCTGAAAATCAAGAATATTAGAATCTCTGATATGCACCTTCCAATTCAGAAATATTGTTTTGTCGGGCGTGATACTGCTCTTATGCGCAGAATAGATAACGTGCTGGAAATGATGAATACGGATGGAAACTTTGAAAAATTGACTGACAAATGGTTTCCTCATAATAACCGTTTTTATGTTCCCGCGGCTGTTTATGTTATTCTTGCCGTTCTTCTTTTTGCAGCTCTTATTCTTACCCTCATTACATGGTTATTAAGAAGGCGTGTGGATAAAGCAGAGTCTGCGTTAAACGGGCGCGGTAAGCAAATGGCACTGGCTCTTAAGTCTTCCGGCGTAGTCTATTGGGAATTTGATGTTAAATCAAATATCCTAAGAACGTATAATGATCCGGTTATGAACTTTAATGACGGGAAGGAAATTGACCAAGATGAATACTTCAAAACGGTGAAGATTAGTGATATCAGAGATACGCAGTTTATGGTAGATAAAATAAAGTGCGGAAGTAATGAAAACTTATATTCGGAAGCCCGGCTTTGGTATGAAAGTGATAATAAATGGCATTACTGCACAACTACTGCAAGTCCGCTTGAGGTTGGAAGAGATGGCGTTGTGACTAAGTTTGTCGGATTCAGACGTGATAATACCAAGCTTGTAGAAATGCAACAAGAACTTAAGGTTGAGATGGAGAAGGCAAAGGAGTCTGATAAACTTAAGTCTGCCTTTCTTGCAAATATGAGTCATGACATCAGAACTCCCCTTAACGCAATTGTTGGTTTTGCTAATCTTCTTCAGGAAAAGGATTATACGGAGTGTCGAGATGAATATACTGAACTGATAAATATAAACAGTGATCTTCTGTTGAGATTGGTGAACGATATTTTGGATCTTTCAAAAATTGAGGCCGGTGCCGTGCAAATAGCTGATCAGGAATTTGATATGTCAATGTGCTTTACCAATGTATTAAATTCCGTAATGAACAGAGTACCTGTTGGGGTGAAACTGATTGAGAATAATCCATATAAAGAGTGTATCATATTTTCTGACAGGCAAAGGATAGCACAGATACTTATGAATTTTATCACCAATGCCATAAAGTATACGCCTCACGGAACAATCACGGCTTCATACGTTTATGAGAACGGAGGAGTTAAGATGGAAGTATCGGATACAGGTGTCGGTATTCCTAATGATAAGCAACACCTTATATTTCAAAGGTTTGAGAAGTTAGATAATTTTGCAAAGGGAACAGGTTTGGGACTCTCTATATGCAAGGCAATAGTTGATGCATGCGGCGGAAAGATAGGTTTTTTCTCCAAAGAAAACCAAGGTTCTACATTTTGGGCATGGATACCGTGCAAAAGACGGGAATAAAAATAACTTTTTGGAAATTTATCTGTTTCCCTGCAACCTTTTGTACCTTTCCGCAGTCTAAATGGAAACGATTAAAAATTAACAATAAAAACTTATCATTATGGAAGAGGTTTTAGTCCCCATTTTTATATGCGCGGTAATGCCGGTGGCAATTGTGCTGATAATTTATATGTCCCACTATCGTACCGAACAAAATAAGAACGAATTAATAGCCAAGGCATTAGAAAAAGGTGTTCCCTTGGATCCCAATTTCTTTAAGAACGTCCAAGATGCAAAAATCAAAAAAGATAATCCCATGAAGTTGTTCACATGGGGAGTTAGTCTTGTAGGAGTAGGTCTTGGAATTTTCTTTTTGCTTTATTTCTTGTTAAAAGTTCAGCCGGTTGTTAGCTCTAGTGCGCTTGGAATTGCATGCAGCGGATTGATTCCCGCTCTTGTTGGCGCCGGATTTCTTGTATCTTTCTATGCAGGACGATACTATAAGAAACATGAAGAAGAACAGAAAAAATCCGATAGTTATAAATAGCTCTCTAATAAATTGCTTGCAGTAATTTACATAAATTTTCATAAGATTTAATTTGGTTTGTCAATTGGACAAGGTAGAATTTGCGGCATTTGTCAGGGAGCAGCAGGAACCTTTAAGGAGATTCCTGCTTAACCTGTCCGGAGGAGATGGAGTCCTTGCAGATGATATTGCGCAAGATGCTTTCATTAAGGCCTATACGGGGCTCTCATCCTTCCATGGCAGGTCAAAATTATCTACCTGGCTCTTTAGAATTGCCTACAACTGCTTTTATGATCAGATGAGCAAACGGGTTAGACTCAGTGAGGTACAGCTCCCGACAGATAGGAAAATTGAAGGCGCAGACCGCGCTTCTGATCCGATGGTGGTGCAAAGTGCAGGTTCAGACAGAATTACGGTAAACAATGATATAAACAACGCTTTAAAGAATCTTGCTGAAAATGAGAAAGCGGTACTTTTGCTGTTCTATATGGAGGAGAAGAAAATCTCTGATATTGCGGTGATTACGGGGATGAAGGAGAATACCGTAAAGTCTCATTTATCCAGAGGAAGGGAACATTTAAAAGTGTACTTGAAACAAGCAGGCTACGGTGAATGAATGCGCCGATTTATATGGGCAAAAATGACATTTGTTGTAAAATAAGTAATAGCATAAGTCAGATAATATTATATTTACAATATGTTAAGCGATAAAGAAATAAAGAGTTTTTTTGGTGCGGGCAAGCAGCATCTTGACGGGGAATATTTTACAAAAAAAATAATCTCTCAACTGGATTATTATCCGCAGCCGCAAGCAAAGAAAGAGCAGCCGGAGTGGACACGCTGGATTGTGCTAATATCTCTTTTTCTGGGAGTTGCATTATTTGTGATCTCCGGCGGAGCCTCTTTTATATTGCAACATTCAATTGATTTATTGAAACATAGTTTGAATATTATCAACATATTTTCTGCTATGCTGCTTTTATCTATTATTGCCGGCGGAATTATTATAGTTAGCAACACAAAAACGGCCGATTAATTTGTGTGTGTCTTTTTTTAGCCGGGTATTGTGAACGGCTCAAATATTCAAATATATACGTGAATAAAATTGTTTTCTGGATGAAACGATTTGCGGCGAGTGCCGCTGCAAAAATAAAAACCCGCAAGCTTTTGCCTGCGGGTTTTTATTTGCGTGAATCGGGAGGGATTCGAACCCTCGACCCACAGCTTAGAAGGCTGTTGCTCTATCCAACTGAGCTACCGATCCGGTATGAGTTCCGCAGTTTCTGCCGGTATCTGCCCGACGCTGCGAATCTCCCTCCGATTTTTAGGCTGCAAATGTAAACATTTTTTGCTTATTGTAAAATTTTACTCCCGACAGATTAATCCTTTGTGCTCTCCGGAGTCTCTTTTTTCTTTTTATTGCCCAATGATTCAAGTACTACAACAAGCGCAATACCAATGATTATAAAAATTATTGCCATTCCAATTTGCGGAGAGACGCCCATTATTTCTGCAAACTTTCCGGGTAACACGGGTAATGATGTATCCGTTCCAACGGAGTGCTGTACAACTTTTTGCCACGGCCACACTCTTATAAGCGAGCCAACCATAAAACCGCTCAGAAGCGCAATGGTCTGTGTGTAAAACTTTTTTAGAAGCCAGCTTAGCAGGTGAGAGAATGCTATAATTCCGGCGACGGCCCCAATTGCAAATAGTAACAGTATAGGTATGTTGAATGAGCTAAGCGCATTCATAACAAATTCGTATTTAACAAGAAGCAGCAGCACAAAGCTTCCGGAAATTCCCGGAAGTATCATTGCGCAAATTGCTATGGCACCGCACACCATGATAAACCACCACGCGTCAGTTGTTTGAGTAGGAGAAGCCATGCACACAAATACCGCTATTGCAGTACCGGCCAGCAGGCAGATTATTGTTCCAATGTTCCACTTTTTTATCTCTCCAAAAATATAGAAGCAAGAAACCAATATTAGTCCAAAAAAGAAACTCCACGTTGCAATTGGTTGGTATTTAAGCAAATACACCATTAGCTTTGCCAGCGAGAATGCACTTATCAGAAGGCCCAGCAAAATACATGAAAGAAATGCAAGATCCGTTGCTTTTGCAAATTCTCTGAATTTCCCCCCAAGCAAGAGTTTAAGGTTTGTTATGTTAAAGGATTTAATTGATTCTATCAATTCCTCGTAAATGCCTGTTAAAAAAGCTATTGTGCCTCCGCTTACTCCCGGTATGACATTGGCCATACCTATGCCAATCCCTTTGAGCGTAAGGATTGAGTATTTTGCTAAATTGCTCATTATTTGTTATTTGTAGGTTTATTAGTTTTACTTTTTTTAATTTTCTTTAGACATGCAATGCCCTCCTTTGCCTCTGCACAATCTTTATCCAGCATAAGGGCCTTGCGAAATAGAATTTCCGCCTGTCCGTAATCCCCGAGTCCCATATAGGCATCAGCCAGTCCGATGGTTCCCGGAATATTTTTCTTCTCTATCTTTTCAAAATCCGTAAAGTATTCAACAGCATTTTTAAATTCCTCCAGGTTTAAAGAGACAATTCCCAAATTGTACAGCGCCGATGAATTTTTACGGTTTAAAGAAACCGCATATTCAAAAGCATCAACCGCCTCTTTTAACCTCTTCTGTCTTGCATAAATTGTTCCTATGTTAAACCAGCTAATATCATCAAACGGATTAATTTCCAGGTATTTCTGATAATACTCCGCAGATTTGTCCAAATGTCCGATTTTTTCATAACAATACGCGTAGTCATTGTACATGCCTGCAACATCCTCAACATCTTCCTTACAATTGTTTTTTTCATCCCACTTTTTTGTCAACTCATTTGACCTGTCGAGATAAAAAATTGCCTCATGGTAGTTGTCTAGTTCCATGCAGTCTTGCGCAATTGCGTAAACCGAATCACATATATCTTCCGGACAAGCCTCAATTCCAATTGCTTTATTGAATGAATCTCTGGCATCCTTCCACAATTTTCTTTTAATGTATATCCTGCTGTATAGTAAATAAATTTCAGAGTAATCGGTGAATGTCTCTTTGTATCTGTCTAACAGAGAGATGGCATCTTCTATCTTATTGCCAAGTATAAGGGAATCACAGTATTTGACCATCAGCACGGGAGAGTATGAGTACTTCTCAAATGCCAGCGCCGAGACTGTTGCAGCCATAATAGGATCTTCTCTGTCTATGTATGATTCTATGATAAAATCGTATTCATCTTCTGAAAGTTCAATGGATGAATAAGTTCCTTTTTTATATGCTGCATCAAACTTTTTGAATAGGGCGCGGAAACGTTCAAACTCCTGTGCGTCAAAGTCTGAATTATGATATTTGCTGTTCATTTTCTCCTCCCGCTTTAATAGCCTTAACGTAATGGAAAACCTGTTTCACGTATTCTGCCTCATCTAGCGTACTTTTGTATTCTCCCTCCAAAACCATTGAGTATAAGGATAGTGCAGAGGAACGCATTCCAACTGAAAATTTGGATTTTGCTCTCTTTGTGATGTAGTCAAATTTAAAATCGCTGCGGCTGTTAAAGTTTATAAATAAGTCGTACACATGACTGAAAAACTTTGCAGATCTGTGAATATCTGGTATTCCGGTCCAGCTTAGATAGTTCTTTGTTATTATTGTAATATTTTTATTTTTCCCAAGCTCCGGATATGCCACAAGAATTTTTTTTAATGCATTCCTCTTGGATTCCATGACAAGACCCTTGTAGGGTATGTTCTGAGAACCGATGCACTCAATAATCTGACTTAAAGCATCTCCGGACTCTACAGACTTAATATTATATGCAAAGCCTATGAGCTTGATATCCTCCAAGTTATGATACTCGGCCGGTATATCCCTGGACGGTGTCAAAGGAAACCTCTTGTTAAGATATGTTCTTAAAGCTTTCAGCACAATTGATGTAGATAACCGTCGCAAAAATAACAAAAATCCCGCCAATCTCTTGGCGGAATTTTTTATTTAAATACCAGCCGGTTATTCTTGTAGTCAATCTTGATTTTATTTCCGCTGGAGATTTCTCCGCTAATCAGCTTTTCTGCAAGGGTGTTTATGACCTCTTTTTGCAGAAGACGCTTAATAGGGCGGGCACCGTAGGCAATATCGTATCCCTTGTCTGCCAGATAGTTAAGGCTGTTTTCCGTGAAACTTAGGGTAATACCTTTCTCTTCCAAAGTTTTTTCTATTTGGTTGATCTGCAACTTTAATATGCCTTTAACTTCCTCTTTTCCAAGAGGCTGGAACATTATTATTTCATCTATCCTGTTCAAAAATTCCGGTCTGATGCTCTTCTTAAGAAGAGCCATTATTTTCTCCTTGCATTCTGCCATCATCTGCGTTTTGTTGCTCTCATTTATCTTTATCCTGGAAATGTAGTCCTGGATAATGTCCGCACCAACGTTGCTGGTCATAATCAGAATGGTATTTTTAAAGTTAACGGTTCTTCCCTTTCCGTCCGTAAGCCGCCCTTCATCAAGTACTTGCAGAAGTATATTAAACACATCTGGATGCGCTTTTTCAATTTCGTCAAACAGGATAACCGAGTATGGTTTGCGCCTTACGGCTTCTGTCAACTGGCCTCCTTCATCATATCCAACATATCCCGGGGGCGCTCCGATTAAACGAGTTACAGCAAAACTTTCCTGATATTCACTCATATCTATCCTGGTCATCAGGTTTTCATCATTGAACAAAAATTCCGCAAGAGCCTTTGCCAGCTCAGTTTTGCCAACACCGGTAGTACCCATGAACAAGAAAGAACCTATTGGCCTTTTCTCACTTTGAAGCCCTGCACGCGAACGCCTTACAGCATCAGCAACAGCTCCTATGGCCTCATCTTGTCCTACAACTCTTTTGTGCAACTCCTCCTCCAAATGAAGCAGCTTATCCTTTTCACTCTGCAGCATTCTCTTTACAGGTATGCCTGTCCATTTTGCAACAACCTCTGCAATATCCTCCGGTTTAACCTCTTCATTAATCAGCGGATGCTCATTGCTTTCCTCTTTTTTCTTAAGACCGGCAATATCTTTCTCCAAACTTGCAACTTTGCCGTAGCGGATTTCCGCAACTTTTGCGTAATCGCCGCTTCTCTCCGCCTCATCAGCTTCAAATTTTAGCTTGTCAATTTCTTGCCTCTTGGTCTGTATGCTGTCCAGAAGAGATTTCTCCTCCTCCCATTGTCTATTGTAGATATCTTGCTGCTTTTTGAGAGACTCCAGCTGATTATTAATCTCAGTTAGCTTGGGAGATTTGCCCTCTCTTCTGATAGCCTCCCTTTCAATTTCCAGTTGTTTTACTTTTCTGTTCAGTTCATCAATTTCCTCTGGGACTGAGTTCATCTCCAGCCTTAGTTTTGCAGCCGCCTCATCCATAAGGTCAATTGCCTTATCCGGCAAGTATCTGTTAGTTATGTATCTGTGGGATAATTCTACTGCGGCAATAATAGCGTCATCCTCAATTTTTACCTTGTGATGGTTTTCATATTTAGGTTTTAACCCCCTTAATATTGAGATACTTTCTGCGGGTGACGGCTCATCTACCATTACCATCTGGAATCTCCTCTCCAATGCTTTATCCTGCTCAAAATATTTCTGATATTCATCCAAAGTTGTTGAACCCACGCATCTTAATTCCCCCCTGGAAAGTGCGGGTTTTAAGATGTTTGCAGCATCCATTGCGCCGCTTGACTGGCCAGCTCCAACCAAAGTGTGTATTTCATCTATATATAGGATGATTTCTCCGTTGCTATCAACAACTTCTTTTATAACGCTTTTCAGCCTCTCTTCAAATTCTCCCTGGTATTTTGCCCCTGCAATCAACGCTCCCATATCCAAAGAATAAATCACTTTATCCTTAAGATTTTCCGCAACGTCTCCATGCACAATCCTCTGCGCAAGTCCCTCTGCAATAGCAGTCTTACCGACGCCCGGCTCACCTACAAGAATAGGGTTGTTCTTTGTCCTTCTGCTAAGGATTTGCAGAACCCTCCTTATCTCATCATCT
>Ga0183101_1000039_pt25 | contig 11874 bp, 11 predicted proteins | sample Biomet3_FD_127790 | JGI IMG/M metagenome (GOLD analysis project Ga0183101, IMG submission 127790) | Microbial communities from bioreactor (seeded with sewage sludge) at LBNL, California, USA - Biofuel metagenome 3 | ecosystem: Engineered > Bioreactor > Anaerobic > Unclassified ... | reverse complement strand
AACATCTCCTGCGCCGCGGCCCTCAGTTTCACCTCTTCAGAAAAAGCGCGGCGTCATGGACCAGAGGGAAACGGAGTCCTCTGCGCCGTTGTTGACATATTTATGCGGATGGGTGCTGTAAAAATAGATACTGTCGCCGGGGAACAGCTCGTGCTCCACGCCGTCCAGCAGAACGGTCAGAACGCCGGAGAGGACATAGCCGCACTCCTCGCCGTCGTGGGTAATGCAGTCGTGGTCATAGGTCTCCCCGCCCTTGAGCGTGACCCGCACCACATCCAGAAGATGCTCCATCTGCTCCGGGACCAGCAGCTCGTAGACGCTGCTGCCGTGGCAGGTTGTGATGATTTTGTGGTCGCCGCGGCGGATGATGCCGAATTCACGGGAGGCGGGCTCTTCAAAAAAGTAGTTGATGTTGGTGTCCAGTGCCTGGGCGATGCGATAAAGACTCACCACCGACGGCACGACCATCTCCCGCTCAATCTGACTGATGAGACCAGTGCTGACTCCGCTTTTTGAGGAGAGCTCCGCAATGCTCAGTCCGGCGGACTTCCGGAGCTTTCTCAGCTGAGAACCAATTTGCAATTCCATGCATTTTCCTCCCAAACGGCCAAAATACACTTATAATATACCTGAAATTTTGGAAAAGGTCAACAAAAAGTCGCGGATTCTCCCGGATTTGCGCTGCTACTTGCGGGAAATGGGAAAAGAGTGGTATAATAACCGCGGAGCGGTTATTATACCCGCGCATCGCCGCTCTTTGCGCGCCTGCCTATGTAAACCGGGCCATTGCCCCGTCCCGCCCGGGGCGGATGGCGTTGCTGCCGGAAATACCATGAGCTGCGCGCAATTCATGGTATTCCACAAAGTGGTCCGGCTGCGTTTCTCCGGCCATCGGACGGCGGAATGCGCGGACCGGGCGGCAGGACCCGGCGGCGCGGCGGAACGGCACGCGCCGGGCTTTGTTTTTCTGCGAATGGAACCGTTTTCGGAGCGGGAGGGCGGTTTTTGCTCCGCCGCTTCGGAAAGTTTCTGAATAAGGAGTTGAAAGCATTGGAAGAGACCCGAACAAAAATTGCCGACGGCGTCTATCTGACGTATCTGCCGGCCCGAAAATTCAAGACAAGCCTGCTCTCTGCGCAGTTCGTGACGCCGCTGCGTGCGGACAGCGCGTCCGTTTATGCGCTGCTGCCCGCCGTACTGCGGCGCGGCACCGTGCGCTATCCCGACATGGGCAGTCTGTCCGCCGAACTGGACAGACTGTACGGAGCGCAGATCGACTATACGGTGCGCAAGAAAGCGGAGAACCAGTGTGTGGGCTTTATCGCCAGCTTTCTGGACGATTCGCTGGTTCCGGGCGGCGAGCGGCTGCTGGAGCCGGTATCCGATCTTTTGGGCGAGCTGATCTGCGCGCCTGTGACCCGCAGCGGACGTTTCCTGCCGGAGTATGTGGAGGGGGAGCGGTCCAACCTGGTGGACGCGATCCGCGGCATCCTCAACGACAAGCGGGACTATGCCGAGCTGCGCCTGCTTCAGGAGATGTGCGCCGGTGAGCCTTACGGCATCAGCCGCTTCGGCGATGAAAAGACCGCTGAGCGCGTCTCAATTCAAAAACTGCATGCGTGCTATGCGAGCCTGCTCTCCTCCGCCCGGCTGGAGCTGTTTTACAGCGGCAGCGCCGCGCCGGAGCGCGTGCAGGAGGCGCTTTTGAACGCGCTTTCCGCTCTGCCGCGGGAAAATGTGCGGGACCCGGAGATGTGCCGGCGCCACACGCCGCGCCGGGAGGTCTTGAACGTCACGGACCGGCTGGACGTGTCCCAGGGCAAGCTGGGAATGGGCTTCTCCTGCGGCAGCGACGATTTTTCCGCTCTGCTGCTGGGCAACACGCTCTTCGGCGGGTCCAGCAATTCCAAGCTGTTTCTGAACGTGCGGGAAAAGCTCTCGCTGTGCTATTACGCCTCTTCCGTCTACCATCGCCAAAAGGGCATGATTACGGTCTCCTCCGGCATCGAGTTCCAGAACTACCAGCGGGCCTGCGATGAGATCCTGGCGCAGCTGTGCGCCGTGCAGGAGGGCCGGCTGGAGGACTGGGAGCTGGAGGGCGCCCGGAGCACGCTGCTCAACGCCTACGCCTCCATGGGCGACTCCCAGGGCAAGCTGGAGAATTTCTATCTGGGACAGGCCGCCACGGGGCAGGAGGAGACGCCGGAGGAGTTGGCGTCTCAGGTGCGGGAGACCTCCGCAGAGCGTATTTTTGCGGCCATGCGCACCGTGACCCCGGACACCGTGTATTTCCTGAAAGGAAAGGAGGCGCAGGCCGAATGAAGGAGACGTTTTACGAGCGGATCGCGGAGTCCGCGTGGTGGGAGACGCTGCCCAACGGACTGCGCATCTGTGTGGTCCCCAAGCCGGAGCACGCAAAGAGCTATGCGTTTTTCGCAACCCGCTACGGCGGAATGGACGTGCGCTTCCGCAGGGACGGCGCCTTTGCGGATACGCCTGCGGGCATTGCCCACTATCTGGAACACAAGATGTTCGACACCAGGGAGGGAAACGCCCTTCAGGAACTGGCGAAAAACGGCGCCGAACCCAATGCCTTTACCAGCAATGCGCTGACGGGCTATTATTTCGACTCCACCGAGCATTTTGAGGACAACCTGAAGATTTTGCTGTCCTTCGTCTCCATTCCCTATTTTACGGAAGAGAGCGTGGCCAAGGAGCAGGGGATCATCGGCCAGGAGATCCGCATGATCGAGGACACGCCGGACTGGCAGGTCTACACCCGTCTGATGCACTGCCTCTATCGGAACAGCACCGGCCGCATTTCCGTGGCCGGCAGCGTGGAGAGCATCCGCGAGATCACGGCTCAGACGCTGTATGACTGCCACCGGGCGTTTTACACTCCCTCCAACATGATGCTGACCGTGGTGGGCAACGTGGACCCGGTCCATATTGTGGATCTGGCCCGCAGCATCCTGCCCCGGGAGGGCGGCCCCGCCGTGGAGCGGGATTACGGGCAGGAGCCCATGGAGATTGTGCAAAAGGAGACCTGCGAGAAAATGGAGGTCTCCATGCCCCAGTTCCTGCTGGGCTACAAGTGCGCCCCTGCCGCGGATGGGGAGGAGTACCTCAGGGCGCAGATCGTGGGCGATCTCGCCTGCGAGCTGCTGCTGGGAGAGTCCAGCCCGCTGTATCTGCGGCTCTACGATCAGGGCCTTGTCAACGGCAGCTTCGGCAGCACCTTTGAGATGATGCCCGGCATCGCGTACCTGTACGCCGGAGGCGACAGCCGCGACACCGCCGCCGTGGCGGCGGAGATCCAGAAGGAGGCTGACCGCATGGTGCGGGAGGGGATCGACCCGGCGTATTATGAGCGGGTGCGCAGATCCTCTTTCGGCGAGACGCTGCGGGAGCTCAATTCCTTTGAAAATATCGCGGTCTCCCTGACGGAGGGGTATTTCCACGGCTACGACGCGTTCCGCTTCCCCCAGGTGTTCGACACGGTCGCAATGGACGATGTGGCGGCGTTTTTACGGGAAAATCTCCGGCCGGAGCGGGCGGCGCTCTCACAGATCCTGCCGCAGGCGTGACGAAAGGAAGCGGACAGCTTGACGATTATGAAAGATTCCCCGATCAGCTTTCCGGGACTGTTCGGGGACTGGCAGTTTACAGCCGGTTCCATTGCCATTCCCATTGGACATGGAATTTACTGGTACGGGATTATCCTGGCGACCGGAATGCTGGCGGGACTGCTGCTGTGCATGAAACAGGCGCGCAGGTTTGGACTGACCCAGGACAATGTGCTGGATATGATCCTCTGGGCCGTGCCGGCCTGCATCCTGGGTTCCCGCATCTATTACGTGATCTTTTATCTGGACCTGTTCCGAAGAACCGACGGCAGCTTTGACTGGGGGAAAGCCGTCGCCATCTGGGACGGCGGACTGGCCATTTACGGCACGGTCATCGCCGGCGTCCTGGTGGCGCTGGTTTTCTGCCGGGCGAAGAAGCTGAAGTTCGGCGCCATGACCGATCTGTGCGTCATGGGGCTTTTGATCGGGCAGGCCATCGGCCGCTGGGGCAACTTTATGAACCGGGAGGCGTTCGGCACGCAGACCACGCTGCCGTGGAGAATGCGGCTGTGGACCAGCGCCTCCTCCTACATCGAAGTCCACCCCACGTTCCTCTATGAGAGCCTGTGGAACCTGGTGGGACTGGCGCTGATTTTGTTTGTTGTCTCCCGTGCCCGCCGGTTTGACGGGGAGAACACCTGGTTTTATTTCCTGTGGTACGGCCTGGGCCGCGCCTGGGTGGAGGGGCTGCGCACCGACAGCCTGTATCTTTTCAACTGGACGCTCTTCGGCCAGCGCATCCGCGTTTCTCAGCTTCTCTCCATGGTGATGGTCGCAGTGTCCGCGTTCATGCTGTTTTACCGGATCCGGGTGCAAAAGCGTTCGCCGGAGGACCTGCTGGTGAATGTCCGGGCCCGGGAGGCGGAGGCTGCCGCTGGGGCGGCTGACTCCGGAACAAAGGATGCCGGGGAGCCGGCGGCGGAACAAACATTGGAAAAAGACGCCCCGGCAGCGGAAACCGCCGGAGAAGAGGAGGCACCCCATGGCGATTCTGATTGACGGCAAGGCGCTTGCCGCCAAGATCAAGGCCCAGCTGGTCGAGGAGGCGAAAACGCTTCCCCGCAGACCCGGGCTGGCCGTGATCCTGGTGGGCAACGACCCGGCGTCCCGCATCTACGTCACCAATAAGGAAAAGGACTGCGAGCAGTGCGGCTTTCTGAGTTATGAGTACAAGCTCCCGGAGGAGACCTCTCAGGAGGAACTGCTGGACATGATCGACTACCTGAACCGCAATCCGAAGGTGGACGGGATTTTGGTCCAGATGCCGCTGCCCGGCCAGCTGAACGAGGAGAAGATCATCTCCGCCATTTCCCCGGAGAAGGATGTGGATGCGTTCCACCCCTTTAACGTGGGACGCATGGTCATTGGAGATCCGGTCTTTCTGCCCTGTACGCCGGCAGGCATTATGGAGATGTTCCGCGAGTATCAGATCTCCATTCCCGGAAAGCGCTGCGTGGTGCTGGGACGGTCCAACATCGTGGGCAAGCCCATGGCGACGCTGCTGATCCAGAATGACGGAACCGTGACGATCTGCCACACCAAAACGCAGAATCTGGCCCGTTATACCCGGGAGGCGGATATCCTGGTCTCCGCTGCCGGACACCGCAATCTGGTGACGGCCGATATGGTAAAAGACGGCGTGGTGGTCATTGACGTGGCCATGAACCGGGACGAGAATGGGAAGTTCTGCGGCGATGTGGATTTCCCCGCCGTATCCCAGAAAGCCTCCTACATCACCCCGGTCCCCGGCGGCGTGGGTCCCATGACCCGCGCCATCTTGCTGAAAAACATCCTGACGGCCGCCAGACGGCATCAGGAGCCCCCGAAGGAAGAAGCGGGGAACCGATAAGGAAGAGAGACTTCATGCGGCCTGCGGGCCGCGTGGAGCCTCTCTTTTGCGCAGACAGGGAGGGGAGGCCGCACCGGTCTGTTTGGAGCCCTGGGCGGCGCGGCTTCCGCCCGACGCAAAAAAACCGGGGAACCGGGCCGGGCGAATGCGCGGAGGCGCGCTTTTCGGAACATAAAAAAGCGGCGGGGACAAACTGTCCTCGCCGCTATGTAATTTCAAAATCAGATGTGCTTGCCGCCCACGAAGTAATGAGAGTAATAATCCTCGTACAGGCTGCTGATGATGACGCCGCCGCTGTTGGAGGAGGAGGCGTGGATGAACTGACCGCCGCCGATATAGATGCCGGCGTGAGAACAGGCCTTTCCGTTGGAACGGCTGGGATCACAGAAGAAAACCAGATCGCCGGTCTGCAGGGAGGAAGAGGAGTAGATCTTCGTACCTGTGGAGCTCTGCCACTGGCCCGTGGCGGTGTGGGGGAGGGAGACGCCGAACTGGCTGTAAACGTACATCGTAAAGCCGGAGCAATCAAAGCCGCTGGGGGAGGAGCCGCCGTAAGAATAGCGGGTGCCCAGATACTGCTTGGCAAGAGAGACGACCTTGGAAGAGGAGGAGGACTCGGAAGCGCTGGCTGTCAGATCGACAAAGTCGCTGCGGATATAACCGGTCGTGCCGTAGGTGCAGCTTACGCTGTACCAGCCGCCGGAAAAGCCGGTGACGGTAAGGACAGTGCCCTTGTCTACGGAGGCGGCAACTGCGCCGTCCACAGAGGGGGTGGAACGGATGTTCACGCCGTCGCTGTTGACCCGGCCGCAGGAGGTAAACGCGCCGTCCTGATCTTCCGTCAGGAAATCGGCGGAGACATAACCGGTGCTGCCGGAATAGGAGATGCGGTACCAGCCGTCCTGCTGCCCCAGAATGGAGACGGCAGTGCCCTTATCCAGCGTGGCGACAATAGAGGAGGAAGTGGAGGCGTCGGAGCGCATTCTTACGCTGGAACCAGAAATCGCGCCGACACCGGTTCCGATGTCGGAGGCGAAGGCATTGGCGGCCAGCAGCGCAGACAGAGCGGCTGAAATGGCTGCGATCCTGACTGCTTTTCCTGCAAAATGATTCATGCGGATACGCTCCCTTTCTTCATTCTGATGTATGTCTCTCCCGGCGCAGCCGGGAATTTCTTCAATAAGTTACTTTTCCTTTCCGGAGAGGGCCCGGTCCAGCCATACGGCGGCGATGTCCATCGCGGCGTACATGCTGTCCTTTTCACTCTTTTTAATCACGCGGTCCCGGGACTTGAGGTCCGGGTCCGTCAGCTGAAGCTGAACGGAAACCTTGGTGGCGACATCCAGATCGCCGACCTTCTTGGTGCTCAGGACCTGCATCATGATGATATATTTTTCGGCCATGCTGCCGTAATAGATCAGATTGTCAACGCGGCGGAGGGGGTGGTCTTTATAGACGAGGCCGTCGCTCACTTCAGTTGTTGTCTCAGTCATGCAAACGCTCCTTAAAAAAATTTTGTAACCAAATTGTAACAGTATTTTTCCCTTTTGTCAATTGTATGACCTCGTTTTTTTGACGGAATTATTCGCCAAATTTCTTGCAATTCAACGAAAAATTACAAAAAATCCCCGCATGGAAACGAAAAGCACATTCTGTAACTTTTCGTTTCCGTGCGGGGAAGTCCTGTTATGCCTGTAACCTTTTGTTACTGATTGAGATACTTCTTCACCAGCACCTGCAGCAGCTCATCCCGGTCGATCTTGCGGATCAGGGTTCTGGCGTTGTTGTGGTTCGTGATATAGGTGGGGTCCTCGGAGAGGATATAGCCGACGATCTGGTTGATGGGATTGTATCCCTTTTCCTCCAGCGCCTGATAGACCTTGGAGAGCACTTCGTGGATCTCCGCATCCTTCTCCATTGCGATACTGAATTTTCGAGTGTAATCGTCCAACACGGACACCACCTTTCCGCAAAAGCCCGCCGAACGGGAGAGATACCCGCCCGGGCTCTGCGCCGATACTCAACATAGTATACTCGGTTTTTCCTCCGGTGTAAAGCGTTTCTGCGTGAAAATCCTCCGGCGGCGCTCAGCGCAGGACGGCGTTCAGGTCGTCTTTCAGCTGCGCGAGGATGCTCTTGAGATCGTCGTCCGCCTCAGCCGCGGTCAGGTTGCGGTCGTCCGCGCGGAGCTGGAGGTTGAAGGCCACGCTCTTCTTGTCGGCGTCCACGCCGGGGCCGGTGTAGATGTCGAACAGGGACACGTCCTTCAAAAGGCCGCGGGCTCCGCGGCGGATGCACTCTTCCAGCTGGGCCACCGTGATCTCCCTGCGGCACACCACGGCGATGTCGCGGGTGACGGAGGGGAACTTGGGCAGCGGATGGTAGACGGGCAGCGGGCTGCGGCACTCGTACAGAGCAGGGAAGCTCAGCTCGGCGGCATAGAACTCTTCGTCCACGCCGTAGTTGGCCGTCACGCTGGGGTGGATCTGGCCCAGCACGCCCAGCAGACGGTCGCCGCAGTAGATTTTCGCGCAGCGGCCGGGATGATAGGAGGGGTTGGCCGCGTCGGCCTCAAAGCGGACGTCGCCGATGCGCAGACCCTTCAGGATGGTCTCCACGGCGCCCTTGAGGGCGTAAAAGTCCATCTCGCCGCCGTAGGCGCCCAGAGAGAGGACCTTGGGCTCGTCCGCAAGGCCGTCCGGGCGTTTGAAATAGACGCGGCCCAGCTCATAGAGCCGCGCGCTTTTGTTGTGGAAATTGCAGTTACGGGTCAGAATCTCCAAAAGAGAGGGCAGAGTGGTGGTGCGCATGATGGAGGTGTCTTCGCCCAGGGGGTTGAGGATCTTCAGGGAGTCCCGCAGCGGAGAATCGGCGGGCAGGCTGATCTTGTCGTAATAGGTGGGGCTGATGAAGGAATAGGTGATGATCTCGCTGAAACCGCAGGCGCGGCACAGCGAGCCCGCCGCGCGTTCCGCCTGCTGCTCCGGGGAGTAGCCGCCTCTGGCGGCGGCGCCGCCCATCAGCGTGACGGGGATGCGGTTGTAGCCGTAAAAACGGGCGACCTCCTCGGCAATGTCGGAGTAGTGCTCCACGTCGCCGCGCCAGGAGGGGATGCGGATCGTGTCGCCGTCCAGCTGGAAGTCCAGCTTTTTGAGAATCCGGATCATTTCCTCCCGGGGAACGTCGGTGCCAAGCAGGGCGTTGATTTTGTCCGGCTCCAGCCGGACGGTGCGGGGAGCGGAATCCCGGGCAATCACATCCATGACGCCGTCCACGACCTCGCCGGCGCCCAGCAGCTCCACAAGTTCGCAGGCGCGCTGAACGGCCTTCATGGTGTTCATGGGGTCAAGTCCCTTTTCATAGCGGGAGGAGGCCTCGGAGCGCATATTCAGCGCCACGGCGGTGCGGCGCACGGAGGCGCCGTTGAAGTTGGCGGATTCAAAGAGGACCTGGGCGGTGTCGCCCACGATCTCGGAATTGGCGCCGCCCATCACGCCGGCGACGCACACGGGTTTGTGCTCGTCACAGATGCACAGCATATTTTCGTTCAGCTGGTGATCCTTGCCGTCCAGCGTCTGGATGGTCTCGCCGGCGCGGGCCGTGCGGACGATGATGTGTCCGCCCTCCACGCAGGAGAAATCGAAGGCGTGCATGGGCTGGCCGTATTCCAGCATGACGTAGTTGGTGATATCCACGATGTTGTTGATGGGGCGGACGCCGGAGTTGCGCAGCCGCTCCCGCATCCAGGCGGGGGAGGGCGCGATCTTCACGTTTTTGACCATGCGGGCGGTGTAGCGCGGGCACAGGTCCCCGTCCTCGATGTCGATGTCCACAAGCTGGGAGATGTCTCCTCCGCAGCCTTTGATCTCAGGCGTGTGGAGCTTGAGCGGCTTGTGGAAGGTGGCCGCGGCCTCACGGGCAAGGCCGATCACGGAGAGGCAGTCGGGCCGGTTGGGGGTGATCTCAAACTCCACCACGTGATCGTCGTAACCGATCACGCCGGCCACATCGTCGCCGGGCTTCACGCCGTCCTCCCGCATCACCCAGATGCCGTCCGGGATGCAGTGGGGGAACTCCGCCTGCTGGGCGTGGAGGTCAGCAAGGGTGCAGAGCGTCTCCGTTTTGGTATTATAGGCAACGAGGTCGCCTTCATGGAGGTTCTGGCAGTCCGTGTCGATTGCGGCCGTAGCGCCGCCGATGTCCAGCACCGTGTGGAAAAGGCCGCTGGACTGGGAAGCGGCCTCCAGCACCTTTCCGGCCGCGACCGGCCCGAAAACCTTGTCTCCGGCCTTGATATCCGCCGGAATGGAGGGCTTTTCCCGGTCAAGAGGCTTGTAATCGTTCAGCAGCGCCGCCGCCTTGATGACGGCGTAGGGGTAGTCGTGCTCGACCGTCAGCCCCAGCTCCTTTAAAGAGCAGAGCATACCGTCGGACTCCACGCCGCGCAGCTTGCCTTTTTCAATTTTTACGCCGCCGGGCAGCACCGAGCGGTGCCGGGCCACGGGCACAAGATCGCCCACATGGACGTTCCATGCGCCGGTGACAATCTGAACAGGCGTCTCCGCGCCCACGTCCAGCTGGCAGACCCACATATGATCGGAGTCGGGGTGCTTCTTCATCTCGACGATTCTGCCGGCGACTACGTTTTGAAGCTCTTTGGAGAGATCGGTTGTGATCTCCTGCTTGGAGCCGGAGAGCGTCATCGCCTCCGCGAAGTCGCGGTCGCCCGCGTCAACTTCCACAAATTCATTCAGCCATTTACGGGACAGTAACATTTTATTCGCTCTCCTTTCTCAAAACTGGTTCAAAAACCGGACGTCGTTTTCAAAGATCAGACGCATATCGCTGATCTTGAACTGGCCCAGCACCAGGCGCTCCAGCCCCATGCCGAAGGCAAAGCCGGAGTAAACGTCCGGGTCGATGCCGCAGTTGCGCAGGACCTTCGGGTGCACCATTCCGGCGCCCAGCACCTCGATCCAGCCCTCGCCCTTGCAGGTGGGGCAGCCCACGCCGCCGCACTTGTGGCACTGGATGTCCATTTCGCAGGACGGCTCCGTGAACGGGAAATGATGGGGGCGGAAGCGGGTGACGGTGTGTTCGCCGTAGATCTGGCGGATGACCGCGTTCAGCGTTCCCTTCAGATCACCCATGGTGATGCCCTTGTCGATCACCATGCCCTCGATCTGGTGGAACATGGGGGAGTGGGTGGCGTCCACCTCGTCCTTGCGGTACACCCGGCCCGGAGAGATCATGCGGATGGGCAGGGGACGGGTCTCCATGGCCCGGATCTGCATATTGGAGGTCTGAGTGCGCAGCAGGATGCTGCTATCCTCCTTTAAATAGAAAGTATCGGACCACTCGCGGGCGGGATGATCCTCGGGCGTGTTGAGCTTGGTGAAGTTGTAGTCCGCCAGCTCGATCTCGGGCCCGTCCAGAATCTCAAAACCTAAGCCGATAAAAATATCCTTGATCTCGTCCAGCACCGTGTACATGGGGTGCTTGCTGCCGATCTCCTGACGGCGGCCGGGAACGGTGACGTCCAGCGTCTCAAGCTTGAGACGGGCCTCCAGCGCCTTCTCCTCCAGCACGGCGGACTGGCCCTCGATGGCCTTTTCCACCGCGGCGCGGACCTCGTTGGCCATCTGGCCCATGACGGGCCGCAGCTCGGCGCTCAGACCGCCCATCTGCTTCAAAACGGCGGTCAGCTCGCCTTTCTTTCCCAGATATTTGACCCGCAGCGCCTCCAGCTCCGGTCCGGCACTGGCCGCGCCGATGGATTCCAGCGCGCTTTTCCGAATGGCTTCCAGTTGTTCCTTCATACAGCTTGCTCCTTTTCTGATGAAATGGACGGGCGGCGGGCATGAAAAAAGCCCTCCGTCCCCGTCAGCAGGGACGAAAGGCAATCGTTGCTTTCCGCGGTACCACCCAAATTCGCACGGATTCCGCGCGCACTCGTGACCCCTGTAACGGAGGGCATCCGGCCATGTCTCCATGGCGGCTCCCGGGCGAACCAAACGACGGGCCGCGGATCGGCTTGCAGCCGGTGACCGATCCTCTCTTGGCGGCGGACAACTCGTTATTTTCCCGTTCAACGCTGATATTAAATATTACTTATAGCACAGAAAATCCAAAAATGCAAGGGTATTTCCGCACAATTCTCCCTGTGCGTCCGCGCGGCCGCCGTTTTGCCGGGGCGGGCGAAAACGGCGCGCGCGGCCCGGATGCCCGCCGGAAAATTGCGGCGGGGCAGTGATATTCCCGCGGACAAGCGCCCTGAAAAGCGGGACGGCGGCACTTCGACGTCCGGATTGAAAACTCCCCTCCCGGCGGAGCGGGAGGGGGGGAGCCGCGCAAACGGCGGCCGGACGGAGAGAAGGAACGGCGCGGGGCGCTGCTGCC
>Ga0183101_1002643_pt1 | contig 11883 bp, 9 predicted proteins | sample Biomet3_FD_127790 | JGI IMG/M metagenome (GOLD analysis project Ga0183101, IMG submission 127790) | Microbial communities from bioreactor (seeded with sewage sludge) at LBNL, California, USA - Biofuel metagenome 3 | ecosystem: Engineered > Bioreactor > Anaerobic > Unclassified ... | reverse complement strand
CATGAATTGCTGGGAGAAAATGAAGCAATAATAAAATTATTAAAACTATAAACGTTATCCAGAAAGTCTTTTTCAAATAATTCCCCATATATTTATTCTTAATCGACTACAAAGGTAGACCATTTTTGTTCATCCAACAAATGCGTGGATGAGATTTTTTGTTATACAATATTTGATCATCATACACATATAATAAATAATTCATTGTTACGTATATAAAAATAGAAACGCCTCATATGTAAAGCGTTCTCCATTTGATCTATAAATTATCATATATGTATTTGTAATATAACTATAAAGCCCTAAATACAGGCATTTATCGTTTTATTTCTTATAAGAGAAGTATTGTATATAATTCATTTTTAACACTGTATACTAAACCACGCATTTGTCGAATAAATCAAATAAATTTGAAATACTTATTATCTGACGGGATTGAACATATAGATGAAAACTTCATTAAATACGCTTTTTAATCCACCGATAAATAATTTCTAAAGCTTCTTTTGATATTGGGGACTTGATTGTAGCATATTCGTCGGGAGTTCCTTTCTTACAGGGAAGAAATAAATGATTAAGTCCAGGTAAAGCAACTGTAGTAACATCTTTATCATGGAGCAAATACTTCTTCCAATTATCCAAACTCGACTTGCAATCCACCATCACATCCTTTTCGCCATTCAATGCTAGGACAGGGATATTTACCTTACTCAAATAAAGAGCAGGATTATACCGGATAAAGAAACGATACCAGACCCCTTTAGCTTGATTGACATAACTATAAATCGGGAAACGAAAATGGTCGAATTCAATATTCAACGTCTTAAAATAAGCATCATCTTCCACCTTCCACACCTTATATGTTTCATTCAATTGGGCTTCCAAACTGTCAGAATCTGCGTATTTATAGGCTACTTTAAACATTCTATTGTTAATGTCATTATACCTTTTTTTGTCATAATCGGGAATCTTTGCAGCATCGACAAGATCTTCATTCTGACGAATCAACGATGCCAACCCTTCCGTTGCCAGTCCAGCCATGCTAACCATAAAGGCCACATCTTTCGATTTCGAAGCAGCTATAGAAATTACCGCTCCACCTTCACTATGCCCCAACAATCCTATTTTATGAACATTAATGTCTTTACGGGTTTTCAGATAAGCTACTGCCGAAAGGACATCGTCAGCAAAGTCAGCAGTTGTTGATGTCTCGTAAACGCCGTTCGATTGACCGACACCTCTATCATCAGAGCGCAGCACAGCTATGCCACGACTACTCAGATAGTCTGCAATCTCTGCAAACATCTTATGACCAGCCATATCGCAATCCCTGTTTTGAGGGTAAGTTCCCGTCACTAAAACGACTACCGCCGGTTTCTTTACATTCTTTGGTATCGTCAACGTCGCACCAAAATGTAACGACTTGTTGGCACTATAATAGATCAAATTTTGAGATGTATAGTTGCCCCCCTTAATAAAAGGGCAGGCAACCATCATCAACTGTAATAAAATGATTTTTATACGAGTCATTCGTTTTATACTTTCAATATAACTTTGCTTGTTCTATCATCTCTACCATTTCATCCTTCAATTCGCTCGGACTACCTTTGTAACCTATCGCTAGAAAACGGACATTCCCTTTTTTGTCAACAACCACTTTCATCGGAATACCGGAAATCGTATATTTCTTCATCACTTGATTGCACAAGACTTCGTTTATCTTCTTATTCGGCATCTTACCATCATAAAGCAAATTAAAGTCGAAACCATTTTCTTTTAGATACTTTGCCGAATTCACTTTAAAATCGGGAGCGAACTCTTGTGTATCAATAAAGTAGAAAGCAACACCCTTGTCATTCTTATAATGTTCTACGGCGAGTTTCATTCCAGGAAGCGATGCTTTACAAGGCACACACCAAGTAGACCAGAAATCGAGCACATATACTTTTCCTTTAAGCTGTTCCGAAGAAACCGTTTTACCATTGGAATCGACAAGCCTCCATGCTGGCATCACTCCCGTTTTCTTATAATTCGCGACAACCTTTTTAATTGCCGACTTCTCGGAAGGATTCTTCAATCCTGCGACATAAGCTTCATAGCCTTTATCGCTTTTATTATTTTTAATATAAAGCTCTTTCAGCATAGCCATCTGGTATTCAGAAACCTGATTAGCAAAAACACTTTTCTCAAGAACATTTTGCAACTCTTTATCATCACCAGTCTTTTTAAATAGATATGCCATCAGCTCATTAAGCGGAGATGACTGATAATTTGATAAATTCTGAGCACGACGAGCATATTCAAGCGACTTTTCTGTTTCACCAATACTATTTAATATCTCAGCATAAGGAAGATACACTACATTGCCTATCATTCTTTCCACTTTGTTCTCCCATTCGCTATCTGTTAGATATGCATAACGATAAGGTTTTGTCTTTCTAATTACATCCAAATAGTCGACAATATTTTTCGCCAACGGATAAAGTTCCTTGTCGGTAATATCTTTACGCTTATGTGGAATATCCACAAGGCGATAAAAGACATTCAGCACCCCTCCAAACGACATTTTGTGCACATAAGAAAGCATGCTATCATTCTGATTGTTTATATAATCGATATAAATTATTGTTTGATAAATACCGTCATAAGTATGTCCATAGGCATCAAGCATCGAATCAAATTCATCGTTCCGAGGAAAATCGTTCAACAGTTGCAGAAAAGCTCCTTTTTTTTGATTATCATCTTTCACCTTTATAACCAAATCGTATTGACACTTCAAAGCCCATTTTCCCTTTGGGTATTTAGCCAAAATAGCTTTTGATATAGAGTCCGATTGTTGAGAATTGCTCATTTGAGTAATTCGCATTGCACCCAACAGTGCATCTTCCGAACCTTCATTAAGAAGATATTTAACTACTCTCTTAGCTTCATTTTCTACATTATCAATATTTGCACTGCGCATTGCTTCTATATAGAGCGAAGCCATTGGTACATTAGACGCTCTGCAATTGCGAACTTCCTGATCAAGCCAATGATAAACAATCGTATCACTTACTTCACCCTTACTGAAATCCATGTAATCGGGAATAGAACGATTATACTTTTCAGAACGTAAGAACCCCCAACCAGCATAAGCACCTTGTTTATAACGACCGGTATTATCGGCTACAAAAGCGACAAAAGGATAATTCAAACTCGTTCCATGATCTACTATCTCACCAACTTTGAATTTGAAAGCTAAGAATCCTGCTCCTTCGGGTATTTTATAAGTCGCTTTCCATACTTTACCATCTGTTTGCATCATAATATCGTGAGCAATCCAACGAAAATTCTCATAAGAATAAACGATACCAGGTATTTGCGAATACCCCGTCATTGAAGAAAGTGGAGTATACAACAATTCAACATTCTGTCCTGCAACAAGATGGTCAGGATTGAATTTTAATCTACTGCCTTCTTGTGCATAGGCACTCAACCCAAGCACAAGTAGGAAAATAGCAAGAGAGAGAGATTTTTTTAAATTATTCATTAAATGATTGAATAAGCCATCGGATACGATGAATTTAGATGCATCAAGGTAAGCGATGAATTTGTTAGTACTTTATTTATTTTAGATTGCCTACATACCCATTAAAGATAGATAATGATAGGCGCTTTTTCTTTTACTTAAGAATCAGCATATAAGTCTTTTTACCTTTATTCAGGATTTTGCTCTATTTCTGGATTCAAAAGAATTTGATAAGCAGGAATCGGCAATACGTAACGATTGCTCGTCGGAGCCAACGTATAGGTTTTTCCACCGTAAGTTCTCGTAATTGTTTTAGCAAAATGAGAATCATCTTTTAAACGACGCATATCCCACCAGCGCAACATACGACAGAAAAATTCACGATGTCGTTCGTCAATAACCTTAGCCAATGCATCATCGGTAGTCGAGGCTGTCAGCTCTACATAGTTTGCAGCGGCAAAACGTTTCTTACGAAGATTATTCACCCAAATCATCGCATCTGCCGGTTTATTATTCCGAGCAAAATACTCAGCTTTAATAAGCATCATTTCAGGCACGGACGGACCAATATTACGTGATTCGTTCAGAGCGATGCCTTTGAAGAAATATCTACCGTCAACATCCGAATAAGAGCTCGATATATTACTATTATCACAAGTAAAAAGCGTATATCTTTTATCGTTTGTATCAAACAGATTCAATAAATCATCACTCAAGCGCAGAACAGTGGGACTATAAGCCGAAGCATCTCCATAAGCGACCTTTGACAATAAAATTTCAGGATCTTTAATGCGAATAGGATAGGTACTTGTCGAAAGCTCTGTTATGTCACTCAAATCATTAAGAGTGTTACGAATAGCCAATGCGTCGTCAGCATATTCGTTCGCTTTTGCATAATTCCCCATATAAAGATAAGTACGAGCCAATACACCATAAGCCGAAGCCTTGGTAGGCAAAGTCGTATAAGTTTGAGTATTGGGGAGCGAGGGCAATGCAGCTTCCAAATCCACAATAATCTGATTGTAGACAGCCTGTACAGATGCTCTAGCCAACGACTGTTTTGTGTCTTCGGTAAGTACCAAAGGCACGCCTGGATCTGAACTTGCAGTCGAAGCATTGTATGGTTTGGCATATTGGTTGACCAGCATCAAATAAGCATCTGCCCGATGCACTAATGCTTCTGCCGTATATTCAGCCTTTTGTGCTGCAGTACCATCTTTACAAGAAGATATTTCATTAATCACCACATTGGCATAGGTTATAGTGTTATACATAGCATTCCAATCATAATCAGTCTGATAATACCCTCCGATCGGATAGATTGTGGACTGCCAAGTATACGTATTCGGAAACCATGAATAATAATCGGAAGCGGACAAGTCCCCTTGCTGCGCAGAACCATCAACGATATTAATATCGTCTGATGCCACATCCCCCAAAGAGGGACCTACTTCCCACTGGCTAGTATTATTCAATAAATAGCGATAATTGATAATCTCATCAGGCACCAATACACCTTGTGTTTTGACATTCACATAACTTTCGCAACCGAACAAAAGGAAAGCGAAAAAGAATAATAATGATATATGATAATATTTCATAACAACTCGTTTAAAAATTAACATTCAGACTAAACATATACGATTTCTCTGGAGGCAAGTTGCGCGAATTGTATCCCGCAGCATAATCGGGGTCGAAGCCTTCCTTATTAGCTTTCCAAAGAATTCCTAAATTGTAGACTGCAAAAGTAAGCTGTGCCGAAGCCACATGTAGTTTACTCAATAAAGCCTTGTCTAAATCATAGCTCAAGGATATTTGTTTCAAACGAATATAATCGCCTTTCAATACATTAATATCCGAATACTTATAACGGTTCAAGCTATACATACTGCTCGAAATTTTCGGCACATAAGTAGTGGCTTCATCACCCGCCTTTCTCCAGCGCTGAGCAATATCACCCGACATGTCAAAATAAGCATTGCGAGACATCGAAGTAATATAATTGTTTAAAGTAGGTTTTAAGAAAACACTACCGAACTGATAAGTTGCATAACTGTTGAGTGAAAATTGCTTGTAACGCACACTAAAATTAAGACCTCCAAAGTAAGGAGGAGTCTGGTGGCCTGCGTTTTTTAATATTTTAAGCGAAGTCAAATCAGTTTTTGTCGATTTAATAATTTCTCCGTTTTCATCGTATATCTGTGTCAAGCCGTTTTGATCAAGTCCGGCATTACGATAAACAAATAGCTTATCGGTAGAATATCCTTCGAGTAATCCGATACCATTTGGATAATATGAGTAATAGCTGGTATAATCACTTTCTTTAAAAAAAGGATTGGCCTTCACCTTATTTGTATTATAAGAGAATTGAAAACCTACATTTGCATCCCAATTCTTATCACGATAAGCGACAACATTAAAGTTGGCATCAATACCGTGAGAATCTATAGCGGCAGCATTACGAGTTAATGTCTGACCAATATCACCCAACATGGAAGCACTAAAAGGAAAATCATAAAGTAAATCACGACCGCGTTTGCTATAATAATCGATACTACCACTCAATCTTTCATCAAAAAAGGTGAAGTCCAAACCAACATTCGTTGTATATGTCTTCTCCCATTTCAATTGTGGATTGGCCACACCGATAATAGAAGCACTTGGCTCATTCGTCGTAAAATTCGTATCAATGGAAATTTTAGTAAAAGGCGAAGAACTTAGAGAGAGATTACCATTGATACCATAAGTTAACCTCAAAGCCAAATTATTCACCCAAGTAACGGATTTCATAAAATTCTCGCGGCTGATATTCCACTTTGACCCGAACGAATAAAGAGGAGTGGCACGGTATTTACGACTGACACCAAAGTTGTTATAATCGTCATACCTTACACTAGCCGAAATATAATACTTATCCATCAATGTATAAGAAGCATTCGCATAGTAAGAGAGGAAACGTCTACGTTTATCTGCTTGACCGGGATATCCGCCACCATTAAAAGTAGTATAATCATCTTCTGAGTATCCTGCCACATAAGAATAACTAGGATTATAGCTATAATTCAGCTGAGTATCGGTCAAACCCGTTTGTGGATTATAGCCGAAAAGAGTATAAGAACCGGCCCCCATATTCGTCTCTCGGAATTCGATACCGGCAAGAGCACTTATACGATGAATACCCTTAAATACTTTATCATAATTCAGCTGTTCGCGGAATGTATAATTATTTTCGGTCGAATTATTCTTATTTAAAGCCCCTCCTTGTGTAATGCCCAAACTATTTGTTGCAGCCGTCGGATAAGTATAATAATTGAGCATATCGCGTATATAGAAACTATTCGGATCATAATAAATCGTACTCTTTACATACGACTTTTCCAATGCGAATGTACTATTCGAAGACAACCCGTCGTAAATTGGTACATTAAGAGTGATATTACCTATATAGTTATCCGAATTTTGTTTATTATTTCTCAGATTTTGCTCTTGGAGGTAATTATATTTCCAATCTTTGAATGCCGAAGAAAGGGTTGATGTCCATCCCGGATCGAATCTATCATAAGAAATGCTATTACCATTTTTATCGGCTAATTGTTCGTAAGGCATCAATATTCGCCCCCTCGGATAAAGCGAAGAAAGCGTTGTTCCATTATCATAATAGGTAAAGAAAGAACCTTTAAAATTAGTTGTCAGTGTCGCCCAATTAAAAAGTTTCCAGGTATTAGTCAGATTCAACGTCAGGCGTTCACCCGAATTCTTCTTGGTATAAGGATCCTCCTTGCTATACGATGCCGAATAATAATAAGAAGAATTAGCACCGCCTCCGCTCACGGATAAATTGTATTGCTGTGAAGAAGCTCTCTGATAAAAATAATCCATTATTTGAGAACGGTTATCAATAGCACTAAGCTCAGCCGCTCTCGCATCATATTGCGTTTGAGTGATGGAGCCTGCTTTCAACTGCATAGCCAAGCGAGAACCTTCAGGAAAGTAATATCGAGCATTATAATAAGAATTCGGGTCCACAGGATACAAATAATTACTGTTCACCAGTTCTTTTTCATAATCAAGCATTTGAGCAGAGGACAAACCCTTTAAATAACCTAAATCGGGTTTTCCTTGAGTCATCCAACTTGCAGAGAAAGAGATCGAAGGTTTCGACGCTTTATTGCCCTTTTTTGTTGTAATAACAATAACGCCATTAGCAGCACGTACCCCCCAGATAGAAGCAGCAGCGGCATCTTTTAGTACAGTAATATTATCAATATCTTCGGGGTTAAAATTCGAAAGATCCATTTCGGTAATCACGCCATCGACGACAATCAACGGAAACTGTTCACCACTAATGGTGCTCACACCACGGATATTCATATCATAATCGGAAGCTCCCATTGTGCGGGTACTCGAATAAGCCGACTTCAATGTATTATTGTAATCGAAAGTCTTATCACCGGCGTACAAAGTTACCTTCATACCAGGCACCTTACCTTCCAAACGTTGAATGATATTAGGAGTAGCGACTTTTCTCAATTCACTCGAAGAGACAGTTGAAAAAGATCCAGTGATGCGATCTTTTGGCAAATTTTGATAACCGTTAGACACAACTTCCACTTCTTGAAGCAGATGTGATTGAGATTCAAAAGTCACATTGATAATTTCTTCATTATCAATACGCTTTTCTACATTGTTCATCCCGATATACGAAAACCGAAGCATCTCACCAGAATTGGCAGTAATCGAATATCTCCCTTCTTCGTTAGATATGGCCCCTACCTGACGTCCAACAATCATCACAGTTGCTCCAGGCAAAGGTTCGCCAGATTCATCCGTTACTATTCCAATAATGGTGCTACTTTTTTTACGAGCCTTGTTTGAAGTAGCCTTAGTGATAAGCACATATTTGTCCTTTATCTCATACCGCAATCCTGCACGCGAACAAATCGCATCCAGAGCCTTATCCAAGGAAACTTTCTCCAAATTCAAGTCTAGGCGAGCTGTTTTATCAATGATTTTACTTTGATACATCACATAAACTTTTGCCTGCGATTTTATTACTGCGAATGCTTCTTCAATACCGATTTGATTCTTTTTAATCGTTATCAGCGTCGAATTGCTTTGAGCAAAGGCACCCAGACAAATAATCAAGGCCACTAAAAAAAGGTTAAAACGCATCAATTTAGGGAAATCATCCCAAAAAAGTTTCTCAATTCTCTTTTTTTTCATACTTTTGAACGAATTAAATTTAACAATGCCTGCGGCCAGGCAGGCGCTTTAGTTTTGAGTATTTAATTAACATGAAGGGAAGACGGTTAGTTTTCCCTTTTATCATTTTCCGTTACTATAATAGAGCCATTATTATCCTTAAAGTCCAGATTGGATATTTCTTTTATCAAATTCAAAGCATAACCCAAAGACTCATGCTTCATCAAAGCTCCAGTAAAAGCTATATTGCTTAACTCGGGGGATGCAAATCTGATTTTCACACCATACCACAAAGACAATTGAGTCATAATATCCCCCATCGTTACATTCGAAAATTCGTAAGTTCCAGTAACCCATGAAATATATAAATCGGCATTCACTTGTTGCTTAGCCATGCGACCTTTGCTTATTTCGACCTGCTCGGAAGGCTTCAACACCACTTTATCCAAAGGCGAGCCAACAGCCACCCTACCGGATACTAATGTTACTGCCACATTCCGTTCGGCATAGGCAGACACATTAAATTTTGTACCCAATACTCTTACCCGAATATTATTGCCGCAATTTACTATAAAAGGAGCATATTTATTGTGAGTCACTTCAAAATAAGCCTCACCTTTCAACTTTACATTTCTGGCTTTAGTAAATCCAATAGGATATTCCAGTTCTGATTCCGAATTCAAAAAAATACGAGTACCGTCGCAGAGCGTCACCTGATAAGTACTACCTTTAGGCACTACTATTTTATTATAAGCAGTCAGATTATTTCGTTTATAAATAAGTTGTCCTCGAAAGTTATTTCCAATAACGGCCCCATTAATATCCTTTATTGGCGTAGCAATATTGCCATTCATCAATATAATTTGCCCACCAGAGAGAGTAAGCATCGCTTTATCAATAGCCTTATTAGGATAAAGAGCTAATAAAGATATTTTTTCTTTCGGAGTATAAGATACAAAATAGAACAAAGACGAAAAGCCCAGAAGCACAACTGATGCAGCAGTAATCCACTTTGCCATTAAGCGGCGTTTACGAATACTTATTTTGTGCAACAAGGTGTTCCAGCTTTTACTCGCATCAAGTGTAGCCTTCGCCTTTATTTGCAATTCAACCTTATACAAAAACAAAAAATCATTGAACAGCCTACGATTTTCTTCCGTTTTAGCTAAAAAATTACGCAGTTCTCCCAGCTCTTCCGCAGAAAGTTCCTTATCGATATATTTTCGAAAAAGTATTGTTACATCATCTCTCTTTTCCATCATACTTCGGTATTTATAGAAAGGAGTGTTAAACAATAGAAATGGGTGACAAAAACTTTAGAAATTATCCGATCATAATAAACAATAATAAATCTTTCTCTTTCCGTAATAATTTCAATGCCCCATTCAGATGGGGTTTCACGGTATTGATAGAAATATTTAATTCTCCCGCCACTTCTTTATATTTTTTCCCATTCAATATTATTTCAATTAGTACTTTATTTTCTTGTGGTGAAAGTTTGGCAAGAGAAGCCTGAAGTTTTTCACGCTTCATTTCTAGTTCTTCATTATCGTAAGCATCTTCAATAGGTGAATAAACTTCTTCTTCCAAATCTTGAATATCCAAATACAAATTATTTTGTTTGGCGCAAGCAATTGACAAGTTACGCACTGAATAGAATAGATATACTTTGAGATTTTTTATATGAAGATATAGTTTCTTATCCCACAACTTCACAAAAAGCTCCTGAACAAGATCTTCCGATTGAATTTCCGATTCAGTAATCTGCACAGAATATATACAGAGAGCAACATAGTAAGTGTCAAACAATTCTTTGAATGCCGCCTCACTACCACCCTTTAAGTTCTCTAGCAGAACATCGTCCCTCCTCTTATCGTACATTATTACTTCTAATATATAACATAAATGCAAATTTACCAACCTTGAAGAACATTTTCAATAATATCGCGATACAATGCTCCTATTTGATTATAGACTTTATTATTACCTATAGGTTTCAGAAAATCAGACCAATGCTCCAAGAGATAATTAGAGTCGAAAGTCTTCATACCAATTAAATAGCGTTCGCTGTAAAGAAACCAATTTTCAGGTAACGACCGCCGAGTAAGCAAGGGGAATTTCACCCCAAGCTTCTCAATAAACCGTGCATGAAACTCTCGCTTCACACGGCTTTACTTATTTAACCATTATCAATTGAGAGCTGACCTTCTCTTTATTGGTAAATCTAGGTAGAACACCACATTTCCAATGATAGAAGATAAGTCCTTCTTTCTCCGCAATACGGGCAAGCCATTCTTGAGCAGGATAGAATCGGTTTTTATATCGCTCAAACTTACACATCACTCAACGAGCTAATCGTCCATTTAGCGTTTGCATAAACCATTTTAGACGAGTAGGGTAAAACTTACCATAGTAAGTCATCCAACCTCTTATAATAGGATTGATATCTGCAGCAAGATGTTCCAATGTTTGATTTGAAAACCTGTTTAGATGCCAACTACGTATCGTTTCATTTATACGTTTCATGGATTTCTGACTGACCGCCGGAAGAAAACCCGTAAACCGGATTCCATACTTATCGACAGATTCACGAGGTTGAAACGTGAATCCAAGAAAATCAAAAGCCACATTCGGATAGTGCTCTTTACGGCGACTGCTCTTACAGTAGACTATTTTTGTTTTCTCTTCATTCAGTCGTAACTTACAGTTCTCAAAACGTTCTTGAATCATCCATTGGATAGTAATAATATTTTATTTTGTGCTGTCGCCTTTTTCAGTACTTCTTGTAATGTGGTATGTTCAAAAGCTATTTCGCGATGTTGAGCCTTTAAAGAGCAGCATAAAGATAGGAAAAGGGCACAAAGCACAAAGCAACGCCTCTTTATTTTCCTCATTTCTCCCATATTCTTATTTATTAAAATAGTCCTTATTCATCCTTATCACCATTAGAGCATAATTGGCTCTTGTCTTCTCGTCGGTATGAGTTTTACTTAAATTGATTATTTTATTGGCCGTTTCTATAAAATAATTATGAAGTACTGTAATCGCTTCATTAGATAGTCCTCCGGATAGATTGTTGGTTGCTACCTCAGATACCAAATTATTAATAAAGGTCGATTGCAAAGCTTGTTTATATGAAGATGCAGGCTTGGTATCGCTGAAATTTTCGAAGA
>Ga0183101_1001001_pt2 | contig 11884 bp, 10 predicted proteins | sample Biomet3_FD_127790 | JGI IMG/M metagenome (GOLD analysis project Ga0183101, IMG submission 127790) | Microbial communities from bioreactor (seeded with sewage sludge) at LBNL, California, USA - Biofuel metagenome 3 | ecosystem: Engineered > Bioreactor > Anaerobic > Unclassified ... | reverse complement strand
ATAAAGTTTTTGTCTTAAGATACTATTTCTGTATATTTTGTTTTCCAGTAAAATTCAAAAGACTTTTGTAAATGGATTGTTATATTTTGTATAAGTTAGCCTTATGGCTATGCCGTAAACCCACAAAGCATTGCAAAGCCTTTCTGGAAATAGAATGGAGACATAAATGTTTTTTCTGCAATATTTTTTATTGTAATCTCTTCTGTAATATTCTCCTCAATATAGCTGATAGCTTCACCTATTCCTTCAATCCAGTTCATAATTATCCCCCTGTCTGTACATATATCTTATCTCTTTTCAAACGGTTATTCCCGACTTTTTGTGTTATGTTTTGTCTTTCTAAAAAGACTATCATTAACTTCCCCTCAATCATCACCAAAGGTTTCCATACCTGATAATGGAAATATTAATGTAACTTTAGTTCCTTTGTTAACCTCAGAATCAATTGAAATTTTTAGTCCCAGCTTTAAGCAGAGCTTTTCACATAAATACAAACCCATGCCCGTACTTTTGCTAAATCTTCTTCCATTCTCACCAGTGAAGCCTTTTTCAAAGACTCTATCTATATCTTTCTCTATTATCCCTACTCCATTATCTTCTATAAATAACATTACTGAATTTACTTTTTTCATTGATGATATATTAATTTGAGGATCTCTATTGCTTGAATATTTTATTGAATTTACTATTATCTGATTAATTATAAATTCAGCCCATTTCCCATCGCTATATACATTTTCTTCAATGTCGTTTATATTGATTCTTATTTTCTTATGAATGAAATCTCTATAGTTTCTTTTTACTATATTTTTCACTATATCACCTAGACTAATTTGTTTTATAATATAATCTTTATAAGCATTATTACTTCTAGAATAGTAAAGTACCTGTTCCACAAATCTTTCAATTTTGTCTATCTGAAAATCTATTTTATTAGTCACTTCATTTTGATTATTCTCAATAATAAGCTTTGAAGAAGCTATTGGTGTTTTAATTTCATGAATCCAGGCTTCTAAATATTCTCTATAATCCTCCTGCAGATCCTTATAATATTTTACATGCTCATACATATCTCTGCTTAATTCCTTAAGCAGAGAGTTAAACTTTTCTCCTTGTACAGATTCTGCTTCCTTTAGCATCTCTGGAATTAAATATTTCTTGTCCAATTTTTCTAATAAACTATCAATCTCCCCAAAATACTTTTTATGCTTTATATATTCTAAAGCTATATAAGAACACAACGGGAAAAACCATATACAAAAAACAAATACAACTATAATTAAGTTAACATTTATAACAAACATTATTATTGACAATATTATAAACATGAGACTATTGCATAGTATTACAATAGCTTTATCTTTAAGAAACTCACTTATAGTCATGGCATAATATACCCCATTCCTCTTCTTGTTTCTATTGGATTTTCTATTCCTATTTCTTCAAACTTCTTTCTTAATCTATTTATATTAACATTTAAAGTGCTATCGTCTACAAAAAAATCTGCTTTCCAAAGGTACTCCATAAGAGAATCTCTTTTTACTATATTTCCTTTATTATTTATTAAAAATGATAGTATTTTAACTTCATTTTTAGTTAACTCTAGAGAGTTATCTTTATAAATAATCGTTGCATTTGAAAGATTTAAATTAAAATCTCTGTAGCTTAATATACTACTAGTCTTTATGTTTCCATAAGTCCTTTTCAAAATATTAGTTATTCTTGCAAGTAGTATTTCTGTATTATAAGGTTTTGTAATAAAGTCATCTGCCCCTAAATTCATGCTCATCAGCTCATCTACTTCACTATCTCTACTTGTAACTATTATAATTGGAACCTCTGAAGTCTTGCGTATTTCCCTACATATATAATACCCATCATACATAGGCAAATTAATATCTAGCAATATAAGTTCAGCGTTCTCACTTTCAATATAATTTATTATGTTATCCATATCTAAAGGAGCCTTCACTTCATATCCATATCTCTCTAAAAAACTTTGCAATTCCTCCCTTATAACTTCATCATCTTCAATAATAATAATTTTCCTCATCATATCCCCCTACTAGAAATATAAGGTTATTAAATCTTGAAATCCAAAACTTAATAACCTTAATAATTATTATAAAACTAAATACTATACTTTTCCACAATTTTACTCAATATCATCATAATTCCTTCACTTTTTCTTTGATTTGCTATTATGGAAAATAATATATTAAGCATTTACTTATTCCATATATATCATGAATATCCATAACACTCACTAAATAGACATATTTATAAATTAGGAACACTTTAGGTTCGTATCTTTACTACAAATCGTAAATACTTCAACGCCTTTGCATAATTAAACTATTTATAGTTTCGGCTATCTATATTAGTCCTTATATATTATTTTTTATAATATTTTTATACCCTGTATACGTTGTATAGAAATATCCTGCATATACTACAATAAATATTAAAGCTGTCATTAACGCTGAAAATCTAATATCTATTTGATTAAAATTGCTTATCTCATTGTTAACTACTAAAATACCAACAATTGAATGTACTAATGCAAGAATTACTGGAAGACTGAAATATATCAAGGTTTGAAGAAATATAGTTTTATTTATCATTTTCTTATTTGCACCAATTCTCCTTAAAGCTTTATATCTTTCTATACTATCACTAGCTTCTGATAATTGCTGAAGAGCTAATACAGCCATACTTGATATCAAAAATATCATACCTAAATATAAACCAAGAAATAATTCTGAAGTTGAAGAACCCTTTTCTCTAGAATAAATGTCATCCTTCGAATAGGCATCCATATGGGGGACATCCATACTTTCGTACTTTCCACCAATCAAAGAATTATTATAAATCTCTTCGTATTTTTCATTGTTTTTTTCTCTATTTTCATCAGTATACATTACATCAAGCACTGATTTATAAACTTTACTATCTGGCAAAAACTCATCATTTATTACTATAACGCAATAATTTTCTACCATTATAGAAGTTTCAAGATTTTCTTGTAAAGCCTTGTGATTTTTCGCTAGATACTCTTTTCCTTTAATATTAACTTTATTGCTATGCTTTAATTTTTCATTAATTGGATCAGCTAATTTGTTATAATTTGATAAGATTAAAACCTCATCACTATTTAAATTAGCTTCTTTTTCACCTTTTAGTTTTAATATTTTATTGTAATCAGATATTTTTACAAAGCTTGCTGTATAGCTTTTAAAAGCCTCATCTTCAGTTTTAAATAAATCTTTAAGTTCTACTGATGAAGTATATTCATCATAAGTTATATATTTTTCATTTTCACTCAATTTGAAATCAATTTTATTAAACACTTCATCTAAAGGAATATTTTCACCATGAGGATATATGACTAAACTAGCATCAAAAGGTGTTATTTTTTCAAGGCCTGCTTCATAATTTTTCTTAAGACCTATTCCTGTAGATAATACAAGTATTGTAGTAAACAGCATTAAACATATTACTGACATGGATAGAAAATGTGTATTAAACTTGCTATTTACCTGCTTTATAACGAATATATTCAATCCCTTAAAATATACTTTCTTATTTTTATTTACAAAATATAATATAACTCCAGATAAACTAAAAAAGAATAAAGCTGTGCTCATTACACTAATGACTAGTGCTGGCTTAAACATTGGATTCCATGTATCTATCCCTATCTTAAAAAAAAATTTATATACAGCTACAAGAGATATTATACTTAATACAAATGCTGCCAAATATATATATGGATTTTTAAATTTCATTTTTTCATTTTTTCTATCTGCTGAAAGTAAGTCTATTATTTTGTACTTAGAAACAACAAATACATTACAAATCATTACAAGTAAAAACATTATTCCAAAATATAATATAGTCTTTCCAATAGCATTTATAGAAACTGTAAATCTATATTCATTCATAGAAACATCGAACAGCTTTAAGATAAGAGTAGATAAGACTTGTGACGCTGCTATTCCTAATATAATGCCTGCAACTAAAGATATAGCGCCCACCATAGAAGTTTCTGTTACTAAAATCTTAGATATTTTTCTTTTTCCCATTCCTAAAGTCATATATATACCTAACTCTTTTTTACGTTTTTTTATTAGAAAATTATTAGCATACAATATTAAGCTTCCTAGTATTACTGATACAAACATTGAAAAATAAGACATAGTAACTGTTAGTTTTTCTATGTAATTAGCATTTGAAGATTTTATATCAAAAAGTGCCTTTTGTGAATCTATAGAATTAAAACTATAAAATATACAAACCGCTAATATTAATGTTAAAAAGTATATAGTATAATCCTTATAACTCTTTTTTATATTGCCAAAGGCCAGCTTAAAATACATTGTTATCATCACCTCCAAGAAGAGATATAACTTCTATGATTTTATTAAAAAATTCCTTTCTTGTGTCCTTACCTCTTATGAGTTCATTAAAAATTCTACCATCCTTAATAAAGAGTATTCTATGAGCATAACTTGCCGTAAAAGAATCATGAGTAACCATAAGTATTGTAGTTTTTAAATTATCATTTAGGTTTTCAAACCTTTCAAGTAGCAGCCTAGCTGACTTAGAGTCTAGTGCCCCTGTTGGTTCATCGGCAAGAACTAAAGATGGATTAGTTACAATTGCTCTTGCTGAAGCAACTCTTTGCTTTTGCCCCCCAGACATCTCATAAGGATACTTATTAAGCACTTGTCCTATTTCTAAATGTTCTGCTACCGCTTGTATTTCTTTATCTATTTTATAGGTGTCCTCTCCCTTTATTGTTAAGGCTAATGCAATATTCTCATAAGCCGTAAGTGTATCTAATAAGTTAAAGTCCTGAAATATAAATCCTAACTCATTTTGCCTAAACTTATCTAATTCTTTTGATTTTAACCTTGTAATATCACTACCATTTATCATAATCTTCCCTGCAGTAACACTGTCAATAGTTGATATACAATTAAGAAGTGTAGTTTTGCCACTTCCTGAAGGTCCCATTATTCCAACAAACTCCCCCTCATCTACCTTAAAGCTTATATTATCTATTGCCTTTGTTAAATTCCCTTTATTTCCATAATATTTCTCAATTTTTTCTACATTCAATATATTTTTCATCTATAATTCTCCCTTTTTTCTTAAATCTTTGCTTCGTATCCAATCCTTCACTTAGGACTCATCAAATAAAAATTTCATACGTCCTCTTGAATAAACATGTATTTAATTTCAGTTTAAACATGATATATTGCAAAAATAATTCTTCAGCATAATTCTAAAAATATTAAAAGAATTTTAGCTGTAATTGTGAATTGTGAAATGTGCATTGTGAATTGCAGCATATATATAAATATAACTTTTGCTTTGAATATATATCTATAATCGATATACTTAACTTGGTTCTATGTTAACTATTCTATATGATTATAACTACTTCATCAATTTAACTATATTTCATTAATATTACATTTTTGTTATGTTGATATAATTGGATAATTGAAACTCCAAAAATAAAATGCCCCCTTTATAGAAACAGTTTTATTATTTTAACTATCTCCTATAAAGTGAGCATATCATTTTCATGTGTTTTATGTTGGACGCTGAAGTGATGACTTCAAAGCCCAAAAGTTTTTATTTTAATTTCTATAATATATTATAAACTTTTAAGAAATGAAATTATTGCCGTACTAACCTCTTCTGGTTTTTCTTGTTGAGCCCAGTGTCCGCAATCTTCAAGAAATATAGTTTGATGAATGTTTGGAACAATACTCTTCATTTCAGAAATTATTTGATCCATTCCTGGAATACTTAAGCCAACATCACGAGTACCTACTATAAATAATGCAGGAATTGTTACTTTTAATCCATTGAAACAGCTTAATAATTCTCTATTTTTATCTAAATTACGGTAATAATTTAGTCCTCCACTAAAGCCTGTTTTATCAAATGCTTCTGCATAAACCTCTAAATCTTTTTCTTTAAGCCAAGATGTCATTTTAGGTATTGGTAATGATGAAAGTAATCCGCTTTCTCTTGATACCATACTAAATGGATTTGGAGTTCCATCATTGCCTTTACGTGGTCCTGCATCTCCAGAAGCTGAATACAGCAAGTTATGAACTGCAAACCGTGCATCTTTCTCGAATTCTTTTTCTGCCACACCTGGTGTTTGAAAATATAGAGTATAAAATAACTCCTCACTATTTTGTGGGAAAACAGTTGTTGGCGGAATTGGTGGTTGAGGCATCATTGGAACTGTTAAAGCTATAACGCCCTTGAATTTATCTGGTCTTAATAATGCTGCATTCCATGCAATTGTTGCTCCCCAATCATTCCCTACTATTACTGCTGTTTCTTCATTTAATGCATCTAACAATCCAACTATATCTCCAACTAAATGAAGTAAAGTGTATTGATCAATATTTTCTGGTTTTTCTGTATCTCCATATCCTCTTAAATCCGGCGCTACTACATGGTAACCTGCTTCAGCCAAAACGGGTATCTGATTTCTCCATGAGTACCATATTTCAGGAAATCCATGAAGTAATAATACAAGAGGCCCTTTTCCTTGTTCCGCTATATGCATTTTTATACCATTTGTTTCAACAATTCTATGTTTTAATTCACTCATTTTACTTTCTCCTCGTATACATAATTGTAAATAGCAGCTTAATCGTCAAATTATTAAACACGTGTTGTTGTAGCGATTTATGCATGCTATTATTATAATGTACTAAAATTAGCTATTCAACCAACAGAAATCACGAAATGTCGGTTATTAAGAAAAAATATTAACACCAAAATTCGCTTAAAAAATATTTGTGTTGATAGAATAATATTCTGATTAACGAGTTGCCAATATAGTGATGCAGGAATCCTTTAAAAGAGCATTAAGTTTTATTTTGAGTTAAATCAAGTTACTATTGATTCCTATGTGATTTTTGAAGATGACAGGAGCTGTTAAGAATGAAAAATGAACAAGAAGATTTTCCAAAGGGTAATGAAGTATTGATGGATAATTCCGATGTTATGAATGCTAAATTGCGTAGATTTATTCTTATGGGAACGCTATTATATACAATTTTAATATTGTATTTCATGTTCTTTGGATTTAGTAGATTAGACCAAAGATTCAATTATAATCAGTATACATTTATGCTTGTGCCGGAAGGGTTCCCACTAAGATTTCCAAAACTAACAATGTCATGGTTATACGATTTTGGAAACATTGCTGCTTTTATCCCTTTTGGAGTAGTAATTCCATTGTTGTATCGTATACGTTTTAGAAAGTTTATGACATTGTTCATATTAGTGATTTCTTCTTTGGAAGTGTTACAATCTTTAACCTTTATGGGTACATTTGACATTATGGATATTATATCTAATACATTAGGTGCAATCATGGGATTTGTAGGATATAGAGTGGGATTTTCTTCTGAGATTACCTTAAAAAAACTTGTTGCTTCTGCATTATCTATTCTTATGCTGATCATTGGGGTTATGGTGGTTTCTGAAACAATCGATTATGGTGTACATGTGAATGAAAGAATAGGACCTATTGAAGCATTAAATGAAGTGAATAAAACCACGCCAATAACTAATAGCTTTTCAACTTTTACGGTGGAAGACGAGGTGGTACAGCCAAAATTTAATTTGTTTAGCAGCAAGGATGGAATAGATAAAGAGTATTTATTTAATTTAGGCAAGAAAAATCTATGGCTCTATGCCAATTATGGTATTCCCAATGGAGAAGAATATAAAGGTTCCGTTACGATTATGATTAATGGGGAAGAGTTTGCTCAGTTCACTGATCAAGACAAAGATAACCACATGATGAAATTAGAGACGTTTTTTGATTCGGAAATAGAAGACGTTAAAATTATAGTTACTGGAAATGCTAAGGTATGGGATGTTAGCATCGCAGAAATAAAGCATTGGTGGGAGTAACTACGATAACGAAGAAATATGGAATGTTAGAACAATTATTCGTGAAGTATTTACAAATATAAATCAACAGAGCTAATTAGTAATTGTTTACGCTTAAAGATATGAAAATAATAAAACTAGAAAATATCTTTGAAATCTTTGATTCATAAGATATTTTCTCAATAATTATTGTAAAAATTAGTTATTCAACAACCTAAATATATATTTAAAAAGGAGCAGATATGATACAAAAATCTCAAATAAATGATAAACGCATAACTAAATCTCGTAAACTCATCCAAGATGCATTTCTTTCATTAGCTAATAAAAACCCCTTTGAAAATATAACCGTGAAGGATATTTCAGAAAGAGCTAATGTAAACCGCGCAACCTTTTATGCTCATTTTAAAGATAAATATGATTTATTAGATTCTTTTATATCAGATGAATTCATGACAATTGTATCCAGCAGGATTAGTCCTGATGCAAAGTTAAATGAGAAAACTTTGCGTGATTTAATTTTTATCATGTGTGATTATCATAAGACTGTGGGCACTAGCTATATAAGATTATATAAATCTGCCAATATTTTAATTGATATGAGAGTTCAGCTTAAATTACAAAATATAGTACAAAACATGCTCAACAATACTAGAAATTGTTCAAAGAATGAAGAAGAAAAATTAGAATTGATTACTGTTATGATGAGCAGCGGTATATATTGCGCTACGAAACATTGGCATAGTAAAGGTAACTTGAAAGATGCTTCTGCAGTTTCTGCATTAGCTGATGAGATTCTTTCTTTCATGACTTCTTGGCTAACAGCAGCATTAGATTAAATTTAATTAATCTCAATTTATTTAACTCTCTAGCCTTCAAACCCGCATTATTCAAGCATATTCTGAAGAATATTAGAATATATATTCTTCAGAATATATATGGTTTAGAATATTTATTCTTCACAATATTTATTGTAAAGAATATTAGAATACAGCACTAATAAACAGAGCTTAATTACTTAAAGAATAAATATCTATTTATTCTTTGCTTGGATTTTCTCATGCTGTAAATTTAAATATTCAATGATCTCAGTTTTATTTATAGGTGATGAGTGACCTGCTAAACAAATGTCAAACTCTAAATCCTTTAATACATTTATAAAACACTCTAATTTAAACGGATCATATTCACAATTATTATAATAGTCCATGCCATAAGCATCTCCTATAAATACTACTTTTTCTTCAGGTACATAAACTATTACTGAATCTTTAGAATGAGGTGAAATAACATTTTTTAGAATAACTGTTAATCCTCCTAAATCTATTTCTAAGTCATTTTTAAAGACTATATCAGCAGGTACAACTTTTATACCTTGAAGTCCTTCGTATTCTTTACGAATATTAGTATCTGCAAATTCAATATCTTCTCCAGTTAAGAGACGATTTTTCATTGCTTCATCTGTCCATTGCCACTTAGACATAACATTTAATTGTTCATTAGTTATTTCACATGCTATGGTTTTTCCTGTAACTGCATGCATCCCATAAGTATGATCCCAATGCCAATGAGTGATTGCAACATAATCAGGCAATCTTAAATTCAATTTTTCTATATGACTATTAAATTTCTTTACATGATTTTTTGAATTTCCTGCATCCACCATTAAAGAATATTTATCTCCTTTAATATATCCAAGCACTGGTCTGTCAGTTTCTCTGTCATTAATGAGATAATAAACCTTTTCTGTAGCTTTTGTAAAATCCATAAAAAGTCCCACCTTTCTTTATACAAAATTAAAACTCCCCATATAGACAAACAATATCATCTATGGAGAGTTCATTTATTTAAAGATCTTTTATTATAGTTAAATTTAATCTAATATAAAACATATACTTTAGCTTAATCAAAATAAGTACTTCTAAATATATGTATATCTAAAGTTATTTTATTTTTTATAAAAGAGCTTAGTAGAAGATATTGTTCTTAAAATGCTCACTTAATTAAAGCTCTATAGTAGAACTTCAAAGCATCTCAAACTATTTAATTTTAATAGCTTAGTTAAGAACAACTAAAATCATCTCTTTAAGTCTCCTTTTTATAAATCATTCAATTACAATGGTATCACGCTGAATTTTTACTGTCAATGTTTTTATTGTTAAACTATTACTGATAAGATAATATTATACAACCGTCTTAACTTAACTTCATCAGCAATCATCCATTAAATTCTTTCCTTAAAATTAATTCTTTCTTGTATTATCATTCATATTTTCATACTTATTTATAATAATGTTATTACTCCATTTGTTCCGTCTACTCTTATTCTTTGTCCATCTTTTAATACACTTGTTACATTATCAATAGCCACAACAGCAGGTATACCGTATTCTCTAGCTACAATTGCTGCATGGGATGTTGGGCTTCCTATTTCAGTAACAGCTGCAGATGCAACCTTAAAAAGAGGTGTCCAAATTGGAGATGTATATGGAGATACGAGTATGTCTCCTTTTTTCAATTTTTTAAATTCAGAAGGATTTCTTACTATGCATACTGAACCTTCATATACCCCACGACTTGCAGCACTTCCTTTAATTGAATTAGAAGCATCTTTCTCATCTTTTTTAATTTTTTCCTTTGGCTCAAATACTGGAATTGACCCTGTAGCTACCAACCAATGCACACCTTTTTCATGAGCCTCATAAACCTTATCAAAAGCTTTCTTTCTTTTATTTAATTTTTCTTCTATGTTTAACTTACCTTCTGCCACAGAATTAAGTTCCTCAAGAAAAATGAAAAATACATCTTCTGCATCATTAATATAATCTTTCTTAACTAAAAGGCTTCCTAGCTTTAAAGCCATTCTATGCAAACAACCTGCTATTTTTTCTAAGTAAAATACACTTTCCTCTCTTATTATTACCATATTTCTTATTTTCTCTAGAATTTTAGTAAACTTTTTATAATCATCACATTTTAACCCTTTCTTTACTAAGTCTTTTGCAACTTTATAAGCTTCTTCCTGCTTCTTAAAACTTTCTTCCGAATCTAATATAGATGTATCACATAATAATGCATCAATAATTTCATTTATCATTTCAGGTTTTTCACTCCATGTAGAAGGTGATATCATACGTCCCGCACCTATAGAAGGCCTATCTCCATATTCTTTCAAGAAATTATCAATTGCATCCTTGAAAGCTTGGCCGCCCTTTCCGTTTATGGCTGCTGTTTGTGCTATCTTTATCATTTCTTTGTTCTGAAGTGCAGTCCTAAATGGCAAAGCTCTAAGAAGATTTTCTTTAACCTCCTCAAATTTTTCCTTTCCTACAGCTTTTTTAATAAGTTTATTGAACTTATACTCAGTAATCCCACCAGGCATACCAATTAAAGAAAATCTTTTATAAACAAAATTTTCGTATTCTTTCATCCCCTGTTTAATAAATTTTATAAGCTTCTCTGCATCATTTGTATTCTTTTTCGCAGTATCCATCCTCTTAATCCACTCATTAGCTTCTCTTGAAAAATCCTGCCATAGAATATTTGTATCTTTAAATAAACTATTAATTAGTGATTTAGGACCCTTCCAAATTATAGCTGGAGATATTGATGGTGCCTGATAGCTTAAAGCCACACATCCACTTCCTCTTTCTACAGTCCTATTTTGCTCCTTAGGAATCTTAAAGCCTGTTTCAGAGAAAGAAGTATATATACCCTGATAAAAATGAGTAAAACATGCAAAATCCAAAGGAGTATGTGGATATGGACTATGTTCCATTACACTTTGAAGACCAAAATCTGCCTTTTTGCCTTGATAAATTATTTTATCCTCAGATCCAAGTATATTAAAATCCTCACTCTCGGCTTCCATTGTTGTAATTGGTCTTGCTTGGAGTAAATATATCTTGCCTTCAGAAAGAGCCCATTCTGTATCTTGAGGACT
>Ga0183101_1002638_pt1 | contig 11904 bp, 9 predicted proteins | sample Biomet3_FD_127790 | JGI IMG/M metagenome (GOLD analysis project Ga0183101, IMG submission 127790) | Microbial communities from bioreactor (seeded with sewage sludge) at LBNL, California, USA - Biofuel metagenome 3 | ecosystem: Engineered > Bioreactor > Anaerobic > Unclassified ... | reverse complement strand
TATATGGAGTATTATAATAATTATAGATATCAGTGGGGACTTAAAAAGCTGGCTCCTGTACAATACAGAAACCAGCTCATAGCTGCCTAGCCTTTTTCAAAATGTCCTTGACATAGGAACCATTTTATTTAATCTGCTAGTTATTTTTTATTAACAATTTCTAATAAACCTTTGAAATATAATTGGTTTAGTTTCTTACTCACTTTTTTATTATGTTTCATATTTAATTTTCATAAACTTTCCTTTTTAACTTTAAAACAATTTATACTTAAAACCATAAATATCAAAAAAATGTTTTATTTTAATATTAAAAACCTCTCTTTAAAAAACTACAATCTTTTTCTTAATCCTTACCAATTTTTATTATTCTTGAAAAGTATGAAAATATTTAGTACTATAAAATTATTATAATGAAACATATTTAATAATCAATCTATATTTATTGAGAGGAGAAATTTGTTCGATGGAATTTAATTTAAATGAAGGTACTTCATATATCAAAGAGTTTAAAGTTACAGAAAATGAAACAGCTATAAAAATGGGATCAGGTGATCTAGAAGTCTATGCAACCCCTGCTATGATTGCTCTAATGGAAAATGCATCAAAAAGTTTAGTAATAGAGGAACTTCCAAGTGGCTATACTACAGTGGGAATTGATATGAGTGTCAAACATATTAAATCATCTCCAATTGGCGCAAATATAAAATGCAAAGCTACTCTTACAAAAGTAGATGGGAAAAAATTATTTTTTGATGTGGAAGCAAGTGATGACCAAGGTACTATCGGAAAAGGTTCTCATATAAGGTTTATTGTAAACTCAGAAGATTTTATGAGAAAAACTAAAAATTGCTAAATAAATGATAATAACTATATTTAAAGAGACTCTCTCTTTAAATATAGTTATTGCTTTAAAATTGATTTAAATTCAACTTACTCCGATACTTTTCCATAAATATTTAAAATTAGTTTTGAATAATAAATTTATATCGATATTTTGATTCATTGCCCAAAGTACCATAGAACTTTGCAACATCGACACAATACTCTTTGATGTTGATAGAGAATCAATTTCTGGCAAAATCTCACCTAATTCTTTTCCTTCTTCTACAACATTGTCTATTCCTTCTAATAATATATGGTTAAAATCATTTACTAGATTTCTATTTTCATAACTTTTTAATCCTTCAATTGTTATAAATGTGACAGCAATATAATTAAATCTATTTATATTTAGAATCTTTTTTAAATATGGTATTATTCCACAATATTTTATAAAAATTGTTTTCAGCTTTTTTTTTGTGGATTCATTACATAAATTGGTAGCGCCTATAATTTCATCAAAGTATGGAGAACAAAATTCTTCTATCACTTTATATATAAGCTCATCTTTACTTTTAAAATACTTATAAAAAGCACTTTTATTTATGTTAATTTGTTTAAAAATATCTCTAATAGATACTTCAAAAAAACCATTTTCCATAAATAATTTGATAGATGACTTTAAAATTTTTTCTTTAATTTCCACCCTAAAATTCTCCCTTTTTTATTTAACATTTTCCACCATTAATAAAAAAAACAAACTAAATATTATAATCTAAACTTAGTTTGTACCGTCTTAATTCCACTGAACTTTTATATATTATAATAATTCATACTAATTACTTTTATTAATATGGTAATTAGTATGAATATATTCTTGAAGTCTTTAGCTCTCTAAAGATCTGAAATTTAAATTAATATGTTTTATTTCTTAAATGCTTTAACCACTAGGTTTGTAAATAAGCTAATATTTACTTAAGTATTATAAAGTTTCTTGATGTTAGCATCATAATTTTCCTTTTATTTCATTTCATTCTTACTAACCTTCTAGATGTTGTTGTTGTGATTGCATTGCAGATTTTGTCAATGAAAGCCATGGTTTTTGAATCTCTTCCTTTAAAGTGTTGTAACTAATAATATCAGCTCTCAATTGAAGATCGTATGCCTCATTGTTTACAGCTATAGTATTATAATCTGTATCAGTCATCATTCCCAAATCATGTTTAAGCTTTGCATTACTAAGTGTTTCATTATTTATTTCTATATTTTTCTTATCATACTCGATTTGAGCTTCTTGCTTAAGAAGATCTGTATAATATCCCTTTAACGAATCCTTAAGTCTTTTCTTATCTGCACTTATAGTATTTTCATCCACAACAATGCCTTGCTTAGTCCCAAGATATGCCATACGGCTTTTTATTGCAAGTACGTAATTATCTTCTGCCTTTCCATAAGAAGTTTTTGCATCATCTAATCTTTTCTGATAGCTAGTAGTATCTGTAATAGTTGGATCAGCTTTAGCTTTATCCAATGCTTCTTGTGCATTCTCTACTTCGGTTTTAGCCGTATCTACATTGTCTTGTTTACTGCTTACGTAATCTTGAGATACTTTATTATCATCATCTTTTTCGTAATCATGGTCAAAGTAATCTTTGTTAAGATTAACTATCTGTACACTATATTTTAGGAATGAATCGATAACATTATCTAAATATTTATCTATAGATCCATCTATTTTTAGTGACTCAAACTTTATATCTTCTAAAGTATACTTTGTTACATCTTTTCCGGTTAACACTTTGAAGCTATATATTGAATCATTTAATTGATTTTGGCTATAAGTTAAAGTATTCTGCTTATCTTGAACTGCAAGCTCTGTGGATTTTAAGTTAGTTGATATGTCAGTTCCTAAGCTCACCTTTAATTTCATATTCGCAAGTTGAGTTTTTTTAATATCTAATTCCTTAGCAATCTTATCTATATTCATTTGCTTTGTAGCTATATCATTATATTTGTCGACAACTTTTTTCTCTAATATATCTTGATCAAAATCTTTTTGTTGTTTAGCTTGATTCAATTTAATTTCTTGGTTGTCATCATTAAAATCATGGACATCATCATTAATGTCCTTGGCATCATCTACATCATCATTTAAATCACCAGTCCTATTTATATAACCTATTTTGCTATCATCAATTGCCAATGTTTCACTATTACTTATAGCACCTTTTATAGCTTCATCTAAAGTAAGTAATGGCTTTCCGTTTACGATTTGTGAATTTGTTGCTGTGCTTGTACTAGTAGTTGTTTGTTGAGTTGAATCTGCTGCAAATGCTGGTACAACGCTACCACTCATAACACTAATCCCTATTGCAAATGCTATTATCTTATTTATATTTTTTCTCATGTATAAATCTCCTCTTCATTAATATTTATTTTAATATAAATTCGAATTCTCTTTTTATTTACTAGATTATTTTTCTGTTGTAGCTTTATTTTACTACAATTTTATTGTTTAGTAAATGTAGTCATAATTTAGGATTTGCTCCTGAACTTTGTATTTAAACTAATACACTTTATATATGGATCATACTAAAACTTAATTTTAGTATGATCTTATTAATATTAGTGATTTCTTTGTTATATGCTTACATTTGATTCACTATCAATTGGAGTTGATTTTTTTCTACGAATTTTTTTTGCAAATCTTCTCTTTAATCCATCAAGTAGCGTATAAACTATTGGAACTACGAATAATGTTAATATTGTTGAAGTGATTAATCCTCCAATTACTGCTTGTGCCATCGGCTTACGCATTTCAGTACCTGCTCCTGTAGCTATTGCTGTAGGAATCATACCAAATATCATGGCTAAAGTAGTCATAACTATCGGACGCAATCTTACAAGCCCAGCTTGGACTAATGCTTCATTCCTAGGCATTCCCTCTTTGATCCTTTCTTTCGCAGCATCAACCAGCAAGATACCATTTTTAGCAACGAGTCCCATAAGCATTATGATACCTATCATGGCTATCATACTTAATTGACTTCCACCAGCAAATAATCCTATTATTGCTCCAATCATTGCAAGTGGTAAAGCAAACATTATAGCTATAGGATCAACAAAACTTTCAAATTGAGCTGCCATAACCAAATATAGTAGAAGAACTGATAAAACTGCATTTTGCACTAAACTATCCATACTCTTCTGCATGCTTCCCATTGATCCTCCAACAGATAATGAAACTCCTGGTGGCAATTCACTTTTTATCTTAGCTAAATATTTATCTTTGAAAGTACCTGTAGCCAAACTTTTTACATTACAAGAAAGTTCAACTTGTGCCTGTTTATTGTATCTGTGTAATGTTGAAGAAGTTGTCCCAACAACTTTTTTAGTTACATCCGTTATAGGAACCAGCTTATTATTTGAACCAGAAACATAAATTCCATCTAGGTTATTAAGATTTTTACGCTCACCATCTTGTAACATTACCTTAACATCATATCTATCTTTTCCACCATCATATTTAGTTACAGTTGACCCATTAAATAATGTAGCCAAAGTGCTTGCAACATCTGAACTATTAACGCCTAAATCGGCTGCCTTATCACGATCTACAGTCATCTTTACTTCCGGTGTACCTGAGTTAGTATTAACACCTACATCGCTTGCCTGAGGATCCTTAGCAATCTCTGCTTTCATTTTTTCTGCAAAAGCTTGAACTTTTGCTCTATCACTACCAACAAGGTCATACGTTACATCTTTAGAAGAGCCTCCGCCTCCTCCACCCATAGATGCGGCTGATGCTGTAACCTCCATTCCAGGTAGTACCTTTAGATCGGTTCCAAGTTTTTGTGCCATATCTCTTGAGGTGATCTTACGCTGTTTCTTATCTACCAATGTAATGTTAACTGTTGCTTTGCTATTAGTAACTGTTGAGTATAAATATTGAACTTCTGGATTCTTCTTAATTATCTCTTCAATCTGTTTAGTCTCTTGACTTGCAGTATCTAACGTTATGCCAGAATCAAAGTTAGCACTAACAGTTATCTGTCCTTTATCAGTTATAGGTATCATAGTAAAACCTAATGATGGAATAAGGGCAAGACTTGCTATAAACATAACCCCACAAACAGCTAAAACTATTAATCTTTTATGAAGAAGATAAGCTAATAAATGTGAATATTTTTCAGCTAATGTATCAAATTTACTATTAAACCCCTTGAAAAACTTACCAACAAATGTTTTACTCTCTCTTCTTTCTGAGTTAAGCATTCTAGAAGACATCATCGGTACAAGAGTAAATGATACAAATAATGAAACCGCCATACTAAAAACAATTGTAAGTGAGAATTCTATGAAAAACTTTCCAATAATTCCTTCTATCATTGCTAAAGGTAAAAATACAGCGATAACAGCTAAAGTTGTTGCAATTACTGCAAATCCGATTTCTGACGTAGCATCTTTAGCTGCTTCAATTGGACGTTTTCCCATATGCAAATGTCGTACAATGTTTTCTATAACAACTATAGAGTCATCAATTAAAAGTCCTACTGCCAGTGATAATGCCATTAGAGACATAGTGTTTAGTGTAAAGTTCATCTCTTTCATACATACAAACGTAGTTATTATAGATATTGGAAGAGATGATGCACTTATAAGTGTACTTTCCCATTCATTTAAGAACAAGAATACAATAACAACTGCTAATATACATCCCTCTATGATAGTATTCATAACATCATCTACTGTATCTCGTATAGATGTTGAATTATCACTAACAATATCAGCATGCATGCCCTTAGGTAGTGAAGCTTTAACTTGTTCTAATGCTGCTTTAGCGTCTTTAGCAACTTCTACCGTATTAGCACCAGATTGCTTAACTATATCAATACCAATTGATGGATTGCCTTGATAATAAGCCTGACTTTTTCTCTCTTCAATCCCATTTTCAACTGTTGCAATATCCCTTATCCTAATTTCTGTGCCATTTTTATTAGATACTAAAATATTCTTAAAATCTTCTACTTTTTGTATTTTACTAGTTGTTGTAATAGATATCTCATTATCTCCATCTGTAACTTTTCCAGTGGATTGATCAATATTATCATTTCTAATACTATTTACTACAGCACTTGATGTAAGGCCATATTGTAATAATTTATTATTATCTAGCTTTATGTGAATTTCCCTTGTATCCTCACCAGATACATTTATTGCTCCAACACCAGATACTGTATATAACTTTGTTTTTAAAGTATTATCTACAAAGTCTGCCATTTCTTGATTATCACTTGAACCATAAACAGCTATAGATATGATTGATGTTGCTGACATATCAAAATTTGAGACAACTGGATCATTGATATCAGTTGGTAACTGTCCTCGAGCACTTGAAATCTTATCTCTAACTTCTTGTGCAGCAACCTTACTATCTTTGCTCAAGTCAAATTCTATAACAGTTTGTGACATTCCTGAGCTTACACTTGAAGTTATATTTTGAACTCCAGAAATTTGTTGTACTGAATCTTCTACTTTTTTTGTTATTTTACTTTCAATTTCTTCCGGTGTTGCCCCATTCTCTGTAACAACTACTGAAACATATGGTAAATCAGCGTTTGGCATATCATTAAGTGCTAATTTTTTGTAAGATACAAACCCCAATATAGTAAGGACAATCATTATAACTGATATAAATACGGGTCTTTTAATGCTAATATTTGCTATATTCATTTATTATCCCTCCTATTTAGTTGTTGCATCGTCTGCACTGCCATCTTGTTCAGAAGCTGCTTTATCTGAATTATTATCTTCCTTTATAGCTACATCTACTTCACTACCATCTTGAATAGTACTTGTATTTGTGCAAATTACTTGATCTCCATCTTTAATACCATCTGTTATTTCAACACTGTTCTGATTTGTTTCTCCAATAGTCACTTTTTGTTTTTTAGCTATTCCATTATCATTTATGAAAACGGAATAATCTCCTTCATTACCAACTAAAGCATTAATTGGAACAGTTAAAACCTGTGTTTTTTGATCACTAATAAGCTGAGCCTTTGCAAATATACCAGGCAGTAATGATTTATCACTATTATCTATTTTTATTTTACAATTAAATACTCTAGTTGTAGCATCTGCAGCTGAATCTATAGTTTGAACAGTCCCATTATAAGTTTTATCACTTCCATCTACTGCAATTGTTGCGGCTTGACCTATCTGTACTCCTCCTATTTTTTCTTGCGGTACTTGTATTGTTGCATATACAGCTGATATATCATTAACCTTTGCAAGAGCCGCTCCCTGAGATGCCATCTGCCCTACATTTAAAACTTTATCGCTTATTACGCCGCTTATAGGTGCTTTAATCACTGTATTAGATAAATCGCTTTGAGCCTTTTGCAAATTTACCTTTTGTGCTTCTAAACTTGCTTTTGAACTTTCAATGCTTGCTTTTGCTGATTCAATACTTGCTAATCCTGAACTATAATCAGCTTTAGAAGTGTTTAGAGCTTTTTCAGATGCTTCAAGATCTGTTTTTGATATAGCGCCTCCATCAAAAAGTGTCTTTTGCCTGTCATAATTACGCTGTGCATCATCCATAAGAATTTGCAATTTCTGAAGCGTTACTTGCGATGAATTAAGTTGTTGCTGGGTTGAATTTAGTTGTTGCTCACTAACTTGCACCTGCGCTTGTGCAGTTTTTATACTATTTTGTATATCTTGGTCATCTAGCGTAGCTATAGTATCACCGGCATTTACATATTGCCCATTTTCAACAGACACATTGACAACCTTTGCTGCTATCTTGCTAGTTATAATTCCTTGCTGATAAGCTTCTAAAGTTGCTTTATATGAATCCCCCAAACTTTTTTCCTCTGATTTCACTACCAGCGCTTCAACAGCTGTTTTACTAGCTGCGACAGCTGTTGTTGCTTGTTTTTTAGCTGTGAATAACTTAGTTTTAGCTACTGCAACACAACCTATTACAGCTATAACAATTACAGCATATATAACTATTTTTTTTACATTTTTCATGTTTCACACTCCTAATCTGTAAACATATAGTTTATTTTGTTAATTTATATATTATAAATTTAATTTTTCTTTGCACCAATTCCACCCATAATAAAATTTATCAGCTTTTCATTTTCCTCTCTTCTTTGTTCTACTGAATAATAATTTTCATGACAAGTCCGATGACAATGTAATGCCACCATTCCTCCTATAACATTTGTAGCAAAATCAATGTCTATGCCTGTATCCATTACCGCCCCCTCTTTGATACCTTGCTTTAGAATATTGTATGTAATATTTTTTCCATTTCTTTTTATATCTTTTATAAAATCTTCAAGATCACGTTTTGCTTCAGGATTTAATTCTGAAATCTCATTTGTTATATAATAACTTATCCTTCCAGCCCTTTCTATAACAGCATGCTCAGTTAATTCTATAAGCTTTCCTAGCTTTTTAAGAAATGATTCTTCTTGTGATATCTTCTGGTTTGCATTCATAGTGAAATTTCTATGGTCGTACTTTAAAGCTTGTACAAATAAATCATCTTTACTTCTAAAGTATTCATATATTGTACCCTTACCTATCTGTGCCTTGTCTGCAATATCCTGCATATTAGTTCCCGAAAAACCTTTTTTGAAAAATATGTCTATTGCAGCGGCAAGAATTTCATTTTCCTTATTTTTCAATCTTGCCAAAAAAACCACCTCACTTATAAAAATACTGTATTACAATAAATTACTGACTCATTATATTCACATTTTATTCAAATGACCGACCAGACAGTCAATGATTCACATGCAAATAAATCATTGAAATATTTTATATGTACATGAAAATAATACCATACTTTTAATTTTTATACTTTGTTTGTAACCTAAAAAATATCTTAATTTTTATGAGTTACAAAACATATCTGCCTAAAATTGTTTGGATTATTATTTATCTATAGCTATCATTTGCTACTTATGTTATTTTAATATGGAGTGTATCATAGAATTGTTAACTGAATTTAAACTTTTCTATTTATTTGAAATTTAATTATTATAGTAAATATTTTATCTATAATTAAATACTTGAATTTATATATAGATATGATACTTTTAAACATAGATAAAAAAGTAGTATAATTAATGCATAAAATGGAGGTATATAAATGTTTCATATTTTGATTGTAGAAGATGATAAAGAATTAAGAGAATTATTTTCAACTGTTTTACTTAAAAATGGCTATAAGACTACTGGTGCTAAAGATGGAATAGAAGCGCTTAATGTTTTGGATAAAGAATATATTGATTTAATTATTTCTGATATCATGATGCCAAATATGGATGGTTTTGAACTAATAAAATCTATTCGTGATGCTCAATTTAATCTGCCTATATTAATGATTACAGCTAAGGAAAGATTTCAGGATAAGCAACGCGGTTTTCTTCTTGGAATTGATGACTACATGGTTAAACCAATTGATGTTAATGAGATGGTGTTAAGAGTAGGTGCATTACTTAGAAGGGCTCAGATTATTAGTGAAAGAAAGCAAAGTGTTGGTGATACCATGCTTGAATATGATTCCTTGTCAGTATATCAAAATGGTGAGGCAACAGTCCTTCCACAAAAGGAATTTTATATTTTATATAAGCTCATTTCGTATCCTAATCGCATATTCACAAGACAAGAACTTATGGATGAATTTTGGGGACTTGATTCTGAAACTGATATAAGAACAGTAGATGTACATATTAACCGTTTGCGTGATCGCTTTAAAAATAACATAGATTTTGATATTTTGACTGTAAGAGGACTCGGATATAAGGTGGTAAAAAATTATGAATGATAAACCAAATTTAAAATTAGGATTAGTCTTTTCATTTATTATTTTTTCAATAATGTTTGTGTCATCAGTACTTACTGCAATTTTAGCTATATTCCTTCATCCAAATTTTTCTTCGGAAGCTAATAAGTTTCTTTGGCCAATTATCGATCTATCTATAATTAGTATAATAGTTGGGACAACCATATCAGCTATAATAGGTAAAAAAATATTAGCTCCACTAGTAAAATTTAGTGAAGCAATTATGGAAGTTGGGAAAGGTAATTTTAATATAAAATTAGATGAAGATAAGTATTACTATGTTGAAGAGCTAAAAAAAATGTCTCAGAACTTTAACATTATGGTAGATGAACTAAATAACATAGAAACTTTTCGAAGTGACTTTATTGCTAATGTGTCCCATGAATTTAAGACTCCCCTTGCATCTATTGAAGGTTACACAACTTTGCTACAGGATAACAATCTAAGTAAAGAAGAAAAGTCTAAATATACAGATAAAATACTAAATAATACAAAAAGGCTATCAAGCTTAGTTGGCAGCATATTACAGATCTCAAGATTAGAGAATCAAGATATAATAGCAGAAAGAAGCAGATTCAAATTAGATGAACAACTAAGGCAAACTCTATTACTTTTAGAATCCAAATGGTCTAATAAAAATATTGACTTAGATATAGATTTAGACTCAATTACTTTTCATGGAAATGAAGAACTGTTGATGCAAGTATGGATAAACATACTTAGTAATGCAATAAAATTTACACCTGAAGGTGGTGCTATTAGATGCTCTTTAAAGAAAAATAACAACTGGATTACAACAAGCATTTCAGATAATGGCATAGGTATGAACGAAGATACACAAAAGCATATCTTTGATAAGTTTTATCAAGGCGATAAATCCCATTCTTCTGAAGGCAACGGTTTGGGATTAGCCCTAGTAAAAAGAATTGTTGACTTATGTGGTGGAGAAATAGAGGTATATAGTGAATGTAAAAAGGGATCTACTTTTATAATCAAGTTACCATGTTAATTCTTAATTTATGTAGACACAGAAAGGCTATCTTAATGAATAGATAGCCTTAAATTATATCTGCTTAATTCTTAAGAAAATCCCATTTAGTTTTATAAACTTAGTCCAATTTTGCTTGACGATTTCTATTTTTCAACTTTTATCGGTATCATAAAAAGCATTACATGCAATTAATACTATGCAAACCAAAATAACTACCGCCAACATACTTATCCCCTTCTAACTAAATATATAATCCTTTATATTATTATATATTAATTATGTATATCTTGTGCTTGTAATCGTTTGTTGTTATGAGTTAAATTTATAAACCTTGTTGTAGTGTAATTATTTCACAATCACGAATTTATTTGTCAAACAATATACTCTTAATAACTGCAATGGATTCCCTAGCATATGTTGAAGGTACAAAATACCAAGGCATGGTGCTGGAATAATTATCAAAATTTTTATACCCATTCTTCTTTGCTAAAATACTACTTCTAAAAGCATGAAAGTCTGTTGTTACTATTTTTACTTTTATATCACTTATTGATTTGTTACTAAATTCTTCAATCTTTTCTTTAGAATATTTTAGATTTTCATTAGTATCTCTTGACTTATCCTCTAATATTATTTTGTTTTTTTCTATTCCTTTAGCCTGTAAATATTCACTCATGGCCTGTGCCTCTGATGTACTTTCATCTGTACCTTGTCCTCCGGATAAAACGATATATTGAGCTAAATTTTCTTTCGTACATTTTATAGCAATATCAAGTCTTTCCCGAAGTATTAAATTAGGAACTCCTCCATTATCAAGTCCTGCGCCAAGTACAATAATATAATCGTCACTATTTCGATTATACTTTGGATAGTTTATTATTAAAGCTTCTATTATTATAAAACAAATAAATATGATGCAAGATGATATTTTTATGTATCTAAAGATCTTATAAAAAAACACATTCTTTTTCATTCTCTTTTTAGAAAAGTAGTATACTAAAATTATAATTCCTAAAACTATAATTGGAAAACCAAACGCAATCCATAATTCCGATAACATATATCTAATTTTCATCAAACTCATCTCCTCCAGATTAATCATCTATACATAATTTAGTTAATCTTAAACTTCTTATAAATATTATATCTGTAACTGAGAAAGATGAAATACACTTATATAAATCTTATAAAATATATAATAATATCGTAATATTATTGTCATATA
>Ga0183101_1000064_pt3 | contig 11919 bp, 10 predicted proteins | sample Biomet3_FD_127790 | JGI IMG/M metagenome (GOLD analysis project Ga0183101, IMG submission 127790) | Microbial communities from bioreactor (seeded with sewage sludge) at LBNL, California, USA - Biofuel metagenome 3 | ecosystem: Engineered > Bioreactor > Anaerobic > Unclassified ... | reverse complement strand
ATGCAAGGGGGGCCGCGAAGGGGGCGCAGCCCCATAACCGGCCCCACCTTGCCGCGCGCCGCGCAGGCGTCCCCTTGCCTGTCAGGCATAAATCAAGCGCTAAAAAGAACTGACGGCATTGTGCAACGCAGCGGCAAAGCAGGGTAGACTCTTGCTGCGATTGGGGAAAGGCAAAAGGGCCCTGAACGTTGACAGCCGCACGCCGCGCAGGCGTCCCCCCTAATTCAATACTGTCGGCGTATCCGTCGCCAGCATGCTGGCGGGGTGGCGCAGAAGCAGCAGCTCCAGCTCTTCCAGCAGGGCTTTGCAGCCCTCGCCTTTTTTGGCCGAGATGGGCAACGCGTTTGGAAAGGCGTCGGCCAGCTCCGCACGGGCTGGCGTTTCCAGCTGGTCCCACTTGTTCAGCACGAGCAGGCGGGGCATGCGGTCCAGCTCCATTTCGGCCAGAATGGTTTCCACGGCGTTGATCTGTTGCAGCAGGTCGGGGTGCGAGGCATCGGCCACATGCAGCAGCAGGTCCGCCGCTTCCAGTTCTTCCAGCGTGGCGCGGAAGGCGTCCATGAGCTCTTTGGGCAGATTGCGGATAAAGCCCACGGTATCCGCCAGAATAATTTCCTTTTCAGCGGGAAAGCGCAGCCGCCGGGTGGTGGGGTCGAGCGTGGCGAAAAGCTTGTTCTCGGCCAGCACTTCAGAGCGGGTAAGCATGTTGAGCAGGGTGGACTTGCCCGCATTGGTGTATCCCACCAGCGCGGCCAGAGGAATGCCCTGGCGTGAACGGCGCGCCCGCGTGAAGGAACGCTGCCGCCGCAACTGCTCAAGTTCCTTGCGGATACGGGCCATGCGCTCGCGAATTTTGCGGCGGTCCGTCTCAAGCTTGGTTTCGCCTGGCCCGCGCCCGCCGATGCCGCCCATGAGGCGGTCCATGGCGCGGTTTTTGCCCACTAGGCGCGGCTGGGTATAGCGCAGCTGCGCCAGCTCCACCTGAAGTTTGCCCGCGCGGCTCACGGCGTGCTGGGCGAAAATGTCGAGAATAAGCTGGGTGCGGTCGATGACCTTGCGCTCGGTGATGTCGGCGATGTTGTGCAGCTGTGCGGGCGAAAGCTCGCCATCAAACACCAGCATGCCCGCGCGGCCCTGCAGGGCCTGCACCTCAAGCTCGGCCACCTTGCCCTTGCCCAGGATAAGGCGCGGGTTGATCTGGCTCACGCGCTGCACAATGCGCCCGGCCACGCGCAGCCCGGCGGTGTCGGCCAGTTCGGCCAGCTCGTCAAGGTTGCGTTCCTGAAGAACGCGCGGCGTGGTGCCCACGGAAACGAGCATGGCGCGGGGGGTGTCGTCCGCTTCGCGGGCGTCTTCCGCTCTGCGGGCCAGTTCTTCTTCCAGCGCTTCGGCTGTGGCGACGAACTGGGCCGGGGTGCGGTCCCATGGCTGCGCAAGGTCAAGATGATAGGGCTTTCCGCCGGAAGGCGTGGGCAGCAGGTGCGCGGCCTGCCATTGCACGGGGTCGCCCATGGGGTTCACCGTCAGCGCCACCACGGCGTCCAGACGCAGAAAGAGCATGTCCATCAGGTCTTCCTGGCTGATGCCGTCAAGCGTCAGATGGGTGTGCAGCAGACGCAGACCGCGCAAACGTTCCTGTCCGCTGCGCCCGCGCGGCAGTTCGGGAATCATGATGCTGCCGGCCTCGCCCACAATGACCATTTGCACGCGGCCCTTGCGGTCGATAAGCAGGCCCACCTGACGGCCCAGAGCGCGCGAAAGCAGAGCCAGTTCGCGCGCCTGTTCAACGGTGTAGACCTCCGCCAACGGGAAACGGCGGTTGAACAGCCGGGTGAGCGCGGCAAGCTGGCTTGGCTTCAGCCCCTGCACATTGCCTTCTGGTTTGGGAATGGGAAGCTCCTGAAAGAAAAGATGGTGGTGTGGCAAGGCACGCCCGCAACCCCGCAAAACCCATGGGGCGCGGGGCGCGGGCGCGCAAAAATGCCGAATGCGCGGAACGCTCGGCGGCTAGGGCCGCAGGTATGACGTGATCAGCGCGTCATAGCGCGAGGTGGCCTCAAAGGCGCGCGAGGCCATGGCCTGACGGAACTCAAGGCCCACGGTGGTGTCCTTTTGTAGTTCTTCCATGGCGGTGGCGTACCACTGCGTGGAGGGCAGCACCAGAACGCTGTGAAAGTTTTTGGCTGCGGCGCGCAGCATGCAGGGACCGCCGATGTCAATTTCCTCCACGGCCTGCTCAAGCGAGAGGCGGCGTTCCACCGCGCCCGCAAAGTCGTAAAGGTTCACGCAAACAAGGTCAAAGGGGCGGATGCCCTTTTCGGCCAGGGTTTGCATGTGCTGTGGGTCGTCCTTGTTGGCCAGAATGCCCGCGTGAATCTTGGGGTGCAGGGTTTTGACGCGCCCGCCCAAAATTTCGGGAAATCCCGTTACGGTGCTCACTGCGGTTACCGGCAGTCCAGCCGCCTCAAGGGCCTTCTGGGTGCCGCCGGTGGAGATAAGCTCCACCCCCCGCGAGGTAAGAAACGTGGCAAACTCCACAAGGCCGCTTTTGTCCGTAACGCTCAGCAAGGCGCGACGAATGGGCAAGATATCCATAAAGCGACTCCTCGGAAAAGGTCTGAAAAGGGTTTGGCGGCGTTTATACGCCCTGGCTTTTGATACCGCAAATGGTTTGGTTAGGCAATGTGTTGCGGGCGGGCGCTTGCCCGCCATGGCGCGCGAGGCTATGGTGAGGTAGGAGGACGTATGCTGTTCAAACTTGTTTCATGGAATGTCAACGGTCTGCGGGCCGTGACCGGCAAGGCCGAATGGGAATGGTTTTCACGCACCGACGCCCAGGTGGTTGCCCTGCAGGAAACCAAGGCCCACCCCGACCAGCTGCCCGAAGACGTGCGCGAGCCTGCGGGCTGGGAATCGCACTGGTCGTCGAGCACGGTTAAAAAAGGCTATTCCGGCGTGGCCGTGTTCAGCAAAATTGCCCCCCTGAACGTCAGCGCCGAGCTGCCCCAGCCGGAATTTCAGGGCGAGGGGCGCTTGCTGCATCTGGAATTTCCGCAATTCCATTTTTTCAACGGCTATTTCCCCAATGGCGGCGCGGAAGAGCTGGACGAAAACGGCAAACCCACCGGCCGGTTCAAGCGCGTGCCCTACAAAATGGGCTTTTTCGAAGCTTTTTTGGCCTATGCGGAAGAATGCCGCAAAAGCAAGCCCATTGTGGTTTGCGGCGATTTCAACATCGCCCACCGGCCTGTGGACCTGGCCCGGCCCAAGCAAAACGCGAAATATACGGGTTTTCTGCCCGAAGAGCGGGCTTTTCTCGACCGGTTCACCGCCATGGGTTATGTGGACACCTTCCGCCAAGTGCATGGCGACAAGGCCGACAGCTACTCCTGGTGGTCCTATAAAAGCCGCGCGAGGGAAAAGAACATCGGTTGGCGCATCGACTATTTTTTTGTGTCGCAAGAGCTTGCGCCCGCTGTGCGCGACGCCTGGATTGAGGATGACGTCTTCGGTTCGGACCACTGCCCGGTGGGGGTGAGCCTGGAGGTATAGTGCCGCAGCTAGGCAGCGTGCCACGGCTTTCGCCTGGCGTGGTGCAGGCGGCTGGTGTGCTGCCGCCTGCCTGATGCCCAGCGACAAAATTCTTGTGTCTTCCGTACTGTTCCGGCGACTATTGATACCGCCGGAACATTCCGTTTTTTATGCCAATTCCTGCGGTGTTGCCTTCTTGTGGAAGAGGGGGTATCGATAGCGCTTGCAGTAAAGAGCGTGAACAATGCGGCTTGTGCCGCGCAACAGCCTGAATACGAGTTAAAGAACTGTAACTGACCGCATTTTAAGATGTTCCGCAACAGCGGAACGTGCCTGCCAGGAACCGTCGCGCACTCCGTGCGCTTTGTTCGATACTCCTGCGCTGCCGACACGCGGCGTATGTCCTTTTGATTCAGCCCTGCCTTCATCTGCTCTTGGGTTTTGTCCCGACTTCGTTTTCCCTTCGCCTGTCCCGGTGAAGGGAAATGTCACCTTGTCGCCTTTGCGGCACAGAATGATGAGGAATGTGATGAAAAAAGATCCTGCCTCTAACCCGGTTTTGCTCGCGCACAGGGAAGTGACCCGGCGCGAGGTTCTCAAGTGGTGCGCCGCGCTTGGCGGAGCCTCGCTGCTGCCCCTGGGCTGCGGTTTGCCTTTGGGCCTGGCCCGTGCCGCCTCCCTGCCGCAATACGGCGCGGGCGAGCAGTGCTTTTATTCCGGCTGCGTGGTGAACTGCGGTTCGCAGTGTACGCTGCGCGCTTTCGTCAAGGATGGCCGCGTCACGCGCGTTGAATCGGACGATTCCGAAGACGGCCCGCACAACCGCGCCATCCGCGCCTGCCTGCGCGGGCGCTCCATGCGCAAATACACCTATTCGCCGGACCGCATCAAATATCCCATGCGGCGCGTGCCCGGCGCAAAGCGCGGCGAGGGCAAATTCGAACGCATTTCCTGGGACGAAGCCCTGGACACCGTGGCCAAGGAATGGGTGCGCGTGCTGCGCGCCTACGGCCCGGAATCCATCCACCGCATGTATGGCTCGGGCACAACGTCCAGCGGCATTACGCGCCGCAACGAGTTTTTCCGGCTGGCCAATATGCTGGGCGGGCATTTGGACGAATACGGCACCTATAGCACCGCGCAGATTTCAGCCGCCATTCCATATCTTTATGGAAAAAATGCGGGCAATACCATCAACGATATGGCCAATTCCAGGCTCATCGTCCTGTTTGGCAGCAATATTCTTGAAACACGCCAGAGCGGCGGCGGCCTTTCCTATGAGCTGTTCGAGGCCAGGAAAAAGGGCAACGCCCGCATTATCATGGTTGACCCCAGGTATTCGGATTCCATGGCCAAGCTGGGGGACGAATGGGTGCCCATCCGCCCCGGCTCGGATGGGGCGCTGATTGCGGCCATTGCTATGTGCTTGTGACCGAAGGGTTGGTCGATCAACAGTTTATGGATACGCACTGCATCGGCTTTGACGATGAACACATGCCCGAGGGCGTGCCCGCGGGCAACAGCTACCGCGCGTATATCATGGGCGAAGGCCCGGACAAAACGCCCAAAACGCCACAGTGGGCGGAAGGCGTTACCGGGTATCCGGCGGAAAAGATCATTCGCCTTGCGCGTGAGATCGGTTCCACCAAGCCCTGCTGCATTCTTCAGGGCTGGGGCCCGCAGCGCCACGCCAACGGCGACACCATCGCCCGCTCCATTGCCATGCTTTCCATTCTTACCGGCAACGTGGGCCTTGCGGGGGGCGGTTCCGGCAGCTCTGAAAGCGTGAGCCAGATTGCCTTTCCGCGCATGCCCGAGGGCACAAATCCGGTCAAGACGCGCATTTCATTCTACACCTGGATCAACGCCATTGACGACTACACCCAGGTGACGGCCACAAAGATGGGGCTGCGCAACAAGGAAAAGCTGGACCATGGCATCAAGTTTTTGTGGAACAGCGCGGGCAACGCCCTGATCAACCAGCATTCGGAAATCAACGCCACCCGCAAGATTCTTGAGGATGAAAGCAAGTGCGAATGCATCGTGGTGGTGGAAAACCGCATGACGGCCTCGGCCAAATTCGCGGACATTCTGCTGCCCTCCGTAACGCCCCTGGAACAGGACGACATCATCCGGCAGGGCTATCAGGTGGACCAGGGTTCGCTGCTCATTGCCCGCAAGGCCATTGAACCGCTTTTTGAGGCCAAGTCGCAGTATGACATCTGCGCGGCGCTGAGCGAAAAAATCGGCAAGCTTCTGGGGCAGCCGGATCTGGCGCAAAAATATACGGAAGGGCGCAGCCAGCTTGACTGGGTGAAGCATCTTTACGCGCAGGCCCGCACCATGAAGCCGGAACTGCCTGAATCGTTCGACGAAGCTTCAAAAACCGGTCTGTTCAAGTGGTTCCCCATGCCGCAGAAGATCGCCTTTAAGGAATTTAGGGAAAATCCGGCGGCCAATCCGCTTAAAACGCCTTCCGGCAAGATAGAGATATTTTCCAAACGCCTGTGGGATCTGAACCAGACGTGGGAACTGCCCAAGGGCGAGGCCATTTATGCCTTGCCCGTCTATGAAAAAACCTGGGAAGGCCCGGATGATTATGAGGGGATGAAGAAATTTCCCTTCCAGCTCATTGGGCACCACTACAAGGGCCGCGCGCACTCCAGCTATGCGGGCATTGCCTGGCTTGAACAGGTTGCCCCGCAACAGCTCTGGATGAACGAGGCCGACGCGGAACAGCGCGGCATCAAGCACAACGACATGGTCAAGGTGTTCAACGACCGTGGCGTTGTTGTCGTGCGCGTCAAGGTGACGCCGCGCATCATGCCCGGGGTGCTCAGCCTGCCGCAGGGCGCGTGGTATGCCCCGGACAAAAACGGCGTTGACCAGGGCGCGTGCATCAATACTTTGACCAGAACGCACATGACCCCCCTGGCCAAGGGCAATCCGCAACATACCAATCTTGTGGATGTGGTTAAAATCTAGCCTGTTGCGCTAACCTTTCCGCGTTGAGGAGATTTATTGTGAAACAGCTGGCTTTTTATATAGATATGACCGCCTGCACCGGTTGCAAAACGTGCATGGTGGCCTGCATGGACGGCCACAATCTGCCCCAGGGCGTTATGTGGCGGCGTGTTGCGGAATACACCGGCGGCAAATGGGTGCGCCGTGCCAACGGCACATATGACCAGAACGTGTTTTCCTATTACACGTCCATCAGTTGCAACCACTGCAAGGATCCCGTGTGCGTGAAGGTGTGCCCCACCACGGCCATGCACAAGGATGCGCAGGGCATTGTGAGCGTGGACCACGACAAGTGCGTGGGCTGCCGCTATTGCGAATGGAACTGCCCGTATTCCGCCCCCCAGTACGACAAGCAGATGGGCAAAATGACCAAATGCGATTTTTGCAAGGACAGGCTCGCCGCCGGGCTCAAGCCCCTGTGTGTGGAGGCCTGCCCCATGCGGGCCATACACTTTGGCGAGTATGAAGAGCTGAAAAAGCGCTTTGGCGATGCCGCGCATGTTGCGCCGCTGCCGGAGCAAAGCCTTACCTCCCCCTGCCTTGTCATTACGCCGCCGCACAATGCGCAGCCTGTGGGCAGCAACCAGGGCTCCATCCGTAATCCGGAGGAGATGTAGCATGCAATACCTTCAGGAATTTCCTCTGGTGTTTTTTACGCTGCTGGTCCAAACGGCCGTGGGCATGGTGCTGGTGGGCAAATGCGTGCTGGGACGCGAGGCGGACCGATCCGTGCGTGAAGGCGTGCGGCGGCAGAATATGGCCGCGCTGCTTCTGTTTGCCGTGGGCGTGCTGATAAGCTTTGTGCATCTGGGCACGCCCCTGCACGCGCCCTTTACCCTGCTGCACGTCGGGCAGTCATGGCTCAGCCGGGAAATTCTCATGGTCGGCGTTGTCGGCGTCGCCCTGCTGTGGCTGGTGGTGCTGGGCCGCAAGGGGCAGGCCGTGAAAAGCGAAAAACAGGCCATGGTTCTGGCGGGCCTGTGCGGCATTGCGCTGCTGTTCGTCATGAGTTGCGTCTATAACCAGGCCTCCATGCCCGGCTGGCGCAACTGGGGCGTCTTCATCGCTTTTCTGGCTTCCATGTGCATGCTGGGCGCATCCTGGCATGCCGTGGCGCTGAGCCTGCGCGGCGATGCGGCCCCCGTGCGCGCGCTGGGGCCCTGCCTTGTGTGGGCTGTGCTGGGGTTGGCGCTCATGGCCGTTAGTTTGCCGCTGGGCATTCCCGAGCCGTCTTCCCTCGTCAATCCCGGTTCTCTGCTGCTGCCGCCGGTGTGCATTGCCTGGTCGTCCGGGTTGCACGCGCTGGTATCGGGCCTGGGCGTCGCGCTGCTGGCATTGGCCACCGCACGGGGCATGCAGGGCCGAGGCTTCAGGCCAGCGCTGACGGTTCCCGCATTTGCCCTGATTGTTCTGGGCGAAATGTTCGGGCGGCTTGTTTTTTATCTTTCCTATTCGCGCCTGGGCATGTAGGCGCGGCAAACATAACGGGGGCCGTCTGGCCCCCGCATCATTACCTATGGATCAGGAACAGTTGACGCAATATGTCGTGGCACTGCAGTTTTGCAGCCGCATTTTCCAGAATTCGCCGGATGAAGACCTGCTGCGCGCCGTTATCGGCGGCGGTTTGCTGCACGGCTTTGGCGCATGGGCGTGCTTTGAGCCTTCGGAACAGGCGGAAAAGCTTTGGGGTGGCACGCTTGCGCCAGAAAGCAGTGCTTCAGCGCTTGCGGAGGCGTATCCCGCCGAGGCGGCGCAGGCGCGGGATGTCCTCCACGGGCTTTACCTGGATTTGCACCTGGACCACCTGGCCCTCTTTTCCGGGCCGCAGCCCGCAGCCGCGCCGTGGGAATCCGTGTGGCGCGAAAAAGAAGGCCTGCTCTTCGGACGCAGAACGCAGGAAGTGCGCGACAGCTACAGGGCCTGGGGCATAGCCGCGGAGCGGGACGGGCACGAACCCGAAGACCACCTGGGGCTGGAACTGTCCTTCGTTCTTTTTCTTGTGCAAAAAATGAGCGGAGCCGTTGCGCCGTACAGTGGAAAAACCCCACAGGCTGCGCTGACGGCCTTTATGGATGAGCATCTCCTGGCCTGGGCCGGGGAGTGCCTGAAAAAGTCCTCGGAATGTGCCTCCACGGTGTTTTACCGTGAAATGCCGCGCCTCTGCTGCCTGCTGCTGGGAAACCTGCGCGCGCTCGTCCAAGGCATGACCGCATAGCGGCGCTGCCAAGGATTTTTGGCGGCAACCACAAAAGCCGTTCTTGCCGGTAAAGGCGGGAACGGCTTTTGTTTTGGCAAATGTCTTTCGGTTGGGGCGGGGCTAGTCCAGCAGGCCCAGCAGGCGCGCAACGCGCTGTTCGTTCAGGCCGGAGTGAACCTGAATAAGTTCCTGGCTGTGCTGCGCGGCTTCCTGCTCCACCTGCGCCAGAGCCTGGCGCATTTCATCAGAATTGAGCATGTGCGGCGTGCCGGGCACGGTTTGTTCCAGCTCGGGCGCTGCTGCCGTTCCTGCTTCGCCCCCCGAGGGAGAGGCGGGAGCTGCGGGGGCGCTTTCGGCCCGGTTGGCGGGCAGCATGGCGTTGACCCTTTCCTGAAAAGTAGGAAAAACCGGCCCCAGATCATTATTGCGAAAACGGAATTCCAGTTCCATCGGGCATCTCCTGAGTCTTGACGCCCGCAAGGCGTCAGTGCGTGCACGCCGTAGCGCGTGGCGGCCATGTGGAAAAATTGACCGCTACCTGATTCTGCCCGGAAATCTGCAAAATACGTGCCGCTCAAAGGACGAAAAAGTCCCCACTCCCGCCGCGTCTTCTTTTCCCACACGGCGACTTCAAATGGATGCGTATTTATGGTAAAAAGAAAATCACTTTCGCGCGTGCTCTGCGTTTTGTAATGGACACACGCCAGATTACGCCGAATTGCGCCAGATTGCGTCTGAAACGCGGAGGGTTTTATATCCTCGGGGAGAGAAGGGCGGTTGCGAGGGGCACAAGGGCCTTATGGCCTGTCCGCAAGGCTGGCGAGCGGCCGCCCGGAAACAGCACGAAAAAAAGTGCCGCGCGCGGCGCATGCCGTCAGGCGTTTATAGCGGCGGCATGGGCTGAAAATCGTCCGCGAAAGGCCCTTTCGCAGTGATTGACTTTCGGCGCGGTCACGTCATAATTACGCCTCATTTTTGGGCGACCATGCATCGCTGTCTTTTCGGACGGCGGTCGCCCCGGCAGCCGCTCACCGGTTGCCGACAACATCCATATTTGCGCCTTGCGGCGTTTCAGGAGCAAGAATTGGCAAAAAACCGCGCATTGCAGCAGTGGCGGGTGGAAGATTCCATCGAACTGTACGGCATCCGTAACTGGGGCGCCGGCTATTTTGACGTGTCCGAGGCGGGCGAAGTGGTTATTTGTCCGCAGGGGCCCAAGGGCCCACAGGTTTCCGTGCCGGATATCATCGCCGGGCTGAAAGAGCGCGGGTATGACATGCCCGTGCTGCTGCGCGTGGAGAATATTCTGGATTCGCGCATTGCCAATATTCACGAATCCTTCCGCAAGGCTATAAAAAACCTCAATTATACTGGGGCGTACCGGGGCGTGTTTCCGGTCAAGGTCAACCAGCAGCAACAGGTGGTGGAAAAAATAGCCCAGTTCGGCTCCACCTATCACCACGGGCTTGAGGTCGGCTCCAAGGCCGAACTTATTGCGGCGGTTTCCCTGATGTGCGACCGCGAGGCCTGCATTGTCTGCAACGGCTACAAGGACGAGGAGTTCATCGACCTTGGCCTTCAGGCCCTGCGTTTGGGCTTCAACGTGCTTTTTGTGCTTGAAATGCCCAGCGAGCTGGAAGTGGTGCTTGAGCGCAGCAAGGCCCTGGGCGTGCGCCCCAACATCGGCGTGCGCGCCAAGCTGGCCGTGAAGGCCAGCGGCCACTGGACGGATTCCGGCGGCGAGCGTTCCACCTTTGGTCTTTCGCCCGCGCAGATCGTGGACGTGGTGGACACCCTGAAAGCCAACGACATGCTGGACTGCTTCAAGCTGTTGCACTACCACCTGGGGTCGCAGGTTTCCAATATTCGCGACATCCGCACCGGCGTTATGGAAGGCGCGCGCCTTTACGTGGGCCTGGTGCAGGAGGGCGCGCCCATGGGCTATCTGGACCTGGGCGGCGGCCTGGCCGTTGATTATGACGGTTCACACACCAACTATGTTTCCTCGCGCAACTACACGCTGGACGAATACTGCGCCGACGTGGTTGAAGCCATCATGAGCATTTTGGACGAGCAGCAGGTGGCGCACCCGCACATCATCACGGAATCTGGCCGCGCCACGGTGGCCTATTATTCCGTGCTGCTGTTCAACGTGCTTGACGTCAGCATGGTGGAAGAGGTGCAGTTGCCTGATTCCCTGCCCGAAGGCGCGCCGGAGCCGGTGCAGAACCTGCGCGAAACCCTGGCCAACATCACGCTGCGCAACCTGCAGGAATGTTATAACGACGCCATCTATTACCGCGACGAGATGCGCCAGCTCTTTTCCGCCGGGCGCGTCAACCTGCGGCAGCGCACGCTGGCAGAGCGGTTTTTCTGGGCCATCATCATGCGCATCGCGCAGGAAAAAACCCGGCTCAAGACGGTGCCCCGCGATCTTGAAGACATCGACGTGAGCCTGGCCGATATTTATTACGGCAACTTCAGCGTGTTTCAGTCCTTGCCCGATTCTTGGGCCATCGATCAGCTGTTCCCGGTCATGCCCGTGCATCGGCTCAAGGAGTTCCCCTCGCGGCAGGGCATCATTTCAGACATCACCTGCGATTCTGACGGGCGCATCGACCACTTCATCGACCCGCAGGGCATGAAGCCCACCCTTGACCTGCACCCCTTGCGCGACGGCGAAGAATACTATTTGGGCGTGTTCCTTGTGGGGGCGTATCAGGAAACCCTGGGCGACCTGCACAACCTCATGGGCGACACCAACGTGGTTTCCATTCGCGTGCGCGACGACGGCAATTATGAATATGTGCGCGAAATTCGCGGCGATTCCGTGGCGGATATTTTGAGCTATGTGGAATATGAGCCGCGCCGCATTCTTGAAGACCTGCGCAGCACGGCGGAGCTTGCCGTGCGGCAGGGGCGCATTTCGGCCAGCGACAGGTTTGCCATTATGCAAGCTTTTGAAGACGGGCTGCGCGGGTACACCTATTTTGAACGGTAGGAGCATGTGGTAGCTTGGCGGGTGTGCGGCCTGTGGGGCACCCCTGCTGGTTGGCGGGGTGAGCCTGTCAGGCTGATTTAGGCAAACCCGACTTTTGCGTCCTGAATGCGTCAGCGCCCGGCGCCTTCTTCTTCTCCCCAGCCTCCGCGCGGCGCGGGCCCCAGCC
>Ga0183101_1000180_pt7 | contig 11933 bp, 16 predicted proteins | sample Biomet3_FD_127790 | JGI IMG/M metagenome (GOLD analysis project Ga0183101, IMG submission 127790) | Microbial communities from bioreactor (seeded with sewage sludge) at LBNL, California, USA - Biofuel metagenome 3 | ecosystem: Engineered > Bioreactor > Anaerobic > Unclassified ... | reverse complement strand
CGTAGAGGTAGCGGCGGGTGGCGTCCCACGCCTCCAAACAGAACGGAACGCCCTCGCTGCCGCAGTGCATCGTGCCGGGAGAGAGCAGCACTCCGCCGTCGGGCGCGCCGTTCTTCACCAGCGTGCCCGCGCCCATATGCCAGTAATCGTCGCGCTCGTCGTTGCGGCAGAAGAGAAACTCGTCTCCCACGTTGTAGCAGGGGCACTTTCCGCTGTCGGGGACGGCGCAGTATTCCGCCTGCAGCTCCGGGAACAGCTTTTTATCCAGGACTGTGACCTTGACTCTGTGTTCCATACGACTCATTCCTTTTTATTCCAATCAAATTTTCAGGGAGGAGCGCCGCGCAAAGCGGAGCTTACAAAACGCCGTAAACGGATTGCAGCAGAGCCGTCCCGGTTTTCGTCCGGAAAATGTTCTCCTTTGCGCTGCGGACGGTGTCCATCGAATATTGGCTCTCGTCCGCGTTGACCAGAAAATCCGCCTCCAGCAAAACCCGATAATCAGGCCCGTCGACGCCGGTGCAGGTGTGGTGGTGCCCCACCAGAAAGACGACCCGGTTCAGAATATCCTCCGGCAGCTGCTTGCCGCGCAGAAATTCTTTCGCAAGCGCGGCGCCTTCTTCCTCCTGGTGTTTTCCGTTGGTGTTTCCGTATTTTTCGCGGCAGAGCGGGCAGGCGATGTCGTGGACCAGCGCCGCAATTTCCGCGGTCTGCCGATCCCGGATGCTCAGCCCCTCGCATTCCGCGATGATTTTCGCGTAGGCAAACACCTTCAGAAAATGGTTGATGTCATGCAGGTTTCCCTGAGAGTAGTCGATCATCTGCTTGGCAATTTCCGTGATTTCCATATGACAGTCCTCCCGCCTCAGTCGGCTGACAGCGCTGCGCGCTGACGCTTTTCTGCTGTCAGTATAACATGCGAAACCGGAAAACGGAATCAAAAGTCGCTGCGAAGGCGCCGCTTTCGGATACGGATATGCGCGGGCCGGCTTCTCTGCTTGCCGCCGCGCACAGCGGGCGATTCGTCGCCCGGCCTGTTTCATGGATGATTGCGGTGCAAAATCTGAGCTGGCCGACAAACCGAAAGCAATCGTTCAGCGCTGCTTTTTTGCCGCCTCCAGAAACTGCTTTGTCGCGACGGAGGGACTTTTCGCGTACATGAGCCCGTAGGGCATATCGTAATCCCCCGCCAGCGGGATGGTGACGAGGTTCGGGTGGATGTCGGCGTATACCTGCTGGGTGATCAGGACATAGGGATTGACCTCGCACAGCATGAAGGTATCAACGCCGTAATAATTGGAGTCGATGATCTGCACCGTCGGGTGACGCTTCACGACCTCGCTGCGGAAAGCATCCATTTCCACCGAAATCCCGGCGATGGGCATGACCAGATATTCGCCGTTCAGATCTTCCAACGTCAGTTTCTTCATCCCGGCGAGGCGGTGGCCTTTCGCCACGGCGCAGCAGAACGGCGTGCGCATCAGCTCCAGAAAGCCGCAGGAATCCTTCTGCGCGATGGTGCAGTACACGCCTTCGCGGATGTCATATCGGACGCCGAGAACCGCGTCGCCGGCGTCGTTCTCCCGCGTCTCCGGCAGGGGCAGAATCTCGATCTTCAGGTCGGGAAACTGCCCGTTTATTTTTGTCCAGATGTCCGGCAGCAGGCGGCATTTGTAGAGCAGGGATGTCCCAATGCGCACCGTGGTCTGGCCGGACTGCTCGATCTGGCGCGCCTTATTCATGGCGTCCTTGGACAGGCGGATGATGGTCTTTGCATCCTCCAGCAGGGAACTCCCGGCGGGCGTTAACCGTACGCCGTGGTTGCTGCGCTCAAACAGGCGCACGCCGCATTCGCCCTCCAGCAGGTTGATCTGCTGGATGACAGCCGGAGCCGAGATAAACAGGTTCTCCGCCGCTTTTCCAAAGCTGCCTTTTTCCGCCACTTTCAAAAAGGTATCCAGCTGATGATTGTACATATCGCGCCTCCTGCGTAAAGTCTATCCTTTATGCCATGATAACAGATCGGAACTTCCAAAGCAAGAAAAACCGTTCTATACTGGGCTCAGAACGAAACGCAGGAGGAACGATGATGAAAAAACTTGGTTTTGGCTGCATGCGGCTGCCCACCCTCGGCGCTAACGACAAGGTGGATATTCCGCAGTTTTCCCGCATGGTAGATGAATTTCTTGCCCACGGCTTTACCTATTTCGATACGTCCTATGTCTATCACGGCGGAAAGAGCGAAGACGCGCTGCGGCAGGCGCTGGTGGAGCGGCATCCCCGCGGCAGCTTCACCATCACCACAAAGCTGCCGGTGTTTCTCCTGAAAGAGCGCACCGACACCCGTCGTTTCTTTGCAGAGCAGCTTGCGCGGCTCGGCACCGACTATGTGGATTATTACTGGCTCCACGCGCTGAACGCGGCCGGCTATGAAAACGCCGTGAAGTTGGGCGTTTTCGAGGAAGTCGCGCAGCTCAAAAAAGAGGGTAAGATCCGTCATCTGGGCTTTTCCTTCCACGACAGCGCCGCGGTGCTGGACCGCATTCTGACCGAGCACCCGGAGATGGAGTACGTCCAGCTTCAGCTCAACTATTTCGACTGGGACAGCGAGACCGTGCAGTCCGGGGCCTGCTATGAGACGGCCAAGCGGCACCGCAAGCCGGTCATCGTCATGGAACCGGTGAAGGGCGGCGTACTGGCCGACGTGCCGCAGCCCATTAAAACACTGTTCCGTCAGAAACAGCCGAAGCTCTCCGACGCCTCCTGGGCCATCCGCTTCGCGGCCGGCCTCGACAACGTGATGATGGTGCTTTCCGGGATGTCGAATCAGGAACAGCTGGAGGACAACGCCTCCTACATGGAACATTTTGTGCCGCTGGACGAGGAGGAAAAGCGCATCATTGCCGAGGCGGTTCGCATTTTTGACGAGCAAAAGGCGGTGGACTGCACGGCCTGCGGCAAATGCCTGTCTGTGTGCCCGGAACACATCCCCATCCCGGACTATTTCAGCATGTATAACGACCACTGCCGTATGAACAAGAACACCAACGGCATGGTCTACTACGCGGCCCTCCCGCAGGGGACCGGCAAGGCGTCCGCCTGCACGCGCTGCGGCAGGTGCGAGGCCGTCTGCCCGCAGAAGCTGCCCGTTGCCAAACTGATGGGCGAAGTCAAGACCGCCTTTGAGTGGTCGATGGTATGAAGGAGGAAGAAAAATGAAAAATAACACGCTGGTCGTTTACTTTTCCTATTCCAACGGCAACACAAGGCACATCGCCGAGCTGGCGCAAAAGGCGCTGGGAGCCGATCTTGCCGAAATCAAGCCCGTACATCCCTATACCGGCACCTACAATGAGGTCGTCGAACAGGGCCAGCGCGAAGTGGAGCGCGGCTTCAAACCCGAAATCGAACCGCTGTCCGTAACGCTTTCCGATTACGACACAGTGGCGGTGGGCACGCCGACCTGGTGGTATACGATGGCGCCCGCTGTCCTCACGTTTCTCACGGCGAACAACTGGGCGGGAAAAACCGTCATCCCGTTTATGACCAACGGCGGCTGGCCCGGCCACGTCATCAAGGACATGAAAAAAGCCTGCCCCGGCGCGACTTTTGCGCACGAAAAAGAGATCCGCTTCGATTCTAACGGCGGCAGCCAGATGGTGACGCCGAAACCGGAACTGGACGAATGGCTTTCCAGCCTCAAAAAATAAGGAGAGACACAACATGGAACAAACCTATATTACTTTGAATAACGGCACACAAATCCCGCAGTTCGGCCTCGGCGTCTATCTGGTGCAGGGCGACGCCGCCACAAAGCAGGCGTGTCTGGATGCGCTGAAATCCGGCTATCGCCACATTGACACGGCCCACGCCTACCAGAACGAGCGCGGCGTCGGCGCGGCGGTAAAGGAGAGCGGCATTCCCCGCAATGAGATCTGGATCACCTCCAAGCTCTGGCCCAGCGAATACGGCGAGGACAAGACCATGGCGGGCATCGACAAGATGCTCTCCCGCCTCGGCACGGACTACATCGACCTCTTACTGCTCCATCAGCAATTCGGAGATTACCTCGGCGCATGGCGCGACATGGAAAAGGCCGTCGCCCAGGGCAAGGTTCGCGCCATCGGACTTTCCAACTTTGAATCGGAACGGCTGGAGGAAGTGCTGGCCGCGGCGGCCATCAAGCCTGCGGTGCTGCAGGTGGAGTGCCATCCGTACTATCAGCAGAAGGCGCTGAAAGCGCGCGTTGCGCCCTACGGCACGGCCATCGAGTGCTGGTATCCCATCGGCCACGGCGACAAGGGCCTAATCGGCGAGCCGGTATTTACTGAGCATGGGGAAAAATACGGCAAGAGCAGCGTCCAGATCATCCTGCGCTGGCACATTCAGGAGGGCAACATCATCTTCCCGAAATCCACAAACCCGGCGCATCTCAAAGCCAATTTTGACATCTTCGATTTTGCGCTGACCGAGGAAGAAATGAACCGCATCCGGGCGCTGGATAAAGGCGTGCGCTACTTCAACATGAGCCTTGCGGAACAGGAAAAGCAGCTCGGCGCGTTCAAACCGGCGGATTGAGATGTCAGATAAAACGCAAAAAATCAAAAAGCGCGAGATCAACATGCTGGAGGGCTCCCTCTGGGACAAAATCCTGATCTACGCTTTTCCGCTGGCGGCCACGGGAATCCTGCAGCAGCTTTTCAACGCGGCGGATATCGCCGTCGTGGGCCGGTTCACCGGCAGCATGGCTTCCCTCTGCATGGCGGCGGTGGGCGCGAACACGCCCATCGTCGGCCTGATCGTGAACCTGTTCGTCGGCATCTCCATGGGCAGCAACGTGGTGATCGCCATGGCGGCGGGGCGCGGCGACAAAGAAACGCTCCGCTGGGCGGCGGGCAATTCCCTTCTTGTCGCCGTGCTCGGCGGTATTCTGATGGCGATTCTCGGAGAACTCCTTGCCATCCCGCTGCTTCGCTCGCAGAACGTGCCGGACGAAGTGCTGCCGCTGGCCGCAGAATACCTGAAAATCTACTTCGCCGGGATGCCGGTGATCCTGCTCTACAACTTTGCGGCCGCCGTTTACCGCGGCATCGGCGACACGAAAACGCCGCTGATCGCCCTGACGATCTCGGGAGTTCTCAACGTATTTCTAAACCTGTTTTTCGTGATCGTGGTCGGCATGAATGTGGACGGCGTCGCCGTCGCCACGGTGATCTCCAACGCCGTCAGCGCTATCTTCCTCTTTCTCTTGCTCTGCCGAAAGGGCGGTTCCGTGGCTGTGCGAATGTCGGACTTTAAGCCGGACGGGCCGATCCTCGCCCAGATCATGCGCATCGGCGTTCCCACCGGAATCCAGATGGCGGTCTTTTCAGTGGCCAACATGATTATTCAGGCGGCGATCAACAGCCTCGGCACGGTGGTCATGGCCGCCTCCAGCGCGGCATTCAACATTGAAGTGTTTGCCTATTACATTCTCAATTCGTTCAGTCAGTCCTGCACCACCTTTGTGGGCCAGAACAGCGGCGCGGGCAATCGCCGCCGCTGCCGGCGGGTATTGAAGGACTGCATTCTGGAGGACCTCGTTTTTACGATGCTGTCCATCGCCTTGACTCTGCTTTTCGGCAGGCAGATGCTGGGGCTGTTCAACCCGGACGAAGCGGTGGTTTCCACCGGCTATACGCGGCTTTTGTGGGTATTCTCCGCCTATGCCTTTTCCATGCTGTACGAGAACATCGCGGGCTACCTTCGGGGCTTCGGTATCTCGCTGGTCCCGTCGCTTCTCACGGTGCTGGGCGTCTGCGGCGTGCGGGTCGCGTGGATCTACACGGTTTTTCGGCATTATCGCACGTTTTCCTCCATCCTTTCGGCCTACCCGGCCAGCATGGCGGCGACCGCGGTTCTGCTTATCATCGCCGTACTGATTTTGAAGCCTTCGGAAAAAGATGCGCAGATCATTCGCTGAAAGGGATGGGATATTAAGCTGGAACACAAAAACATCCGGGACAGGCTCTCCGCCGGCGACTCCGTGGACATGACGGAGCCCGACTATCGGGAAGCGGCGGAGGAACTGCGTCGGTGTGAGCGCTTGAATTCTGAAATCAGCCGTCTGCCGCCGCGAAAGCTCCTGCTTTGCGGCGGATGTCCGTTTGAAAGCCGAAAAATGCACAGCGGCTGATTTGACGATGACGGCATACAAGATTTCTCCGGGCGGCAGGCCGTGAGCCTTTCCGCTTTTCACGCTGCCGGGCGGGAAATCATTTCGCTGCTTGCTGCGGCGCAAGATTTGAGGCGGGCAGAGTTTGCATGAGGGCGCAGAAGTGCTCAGGCTTGCCGGTGCTGAAGTAGGCATACCAGGCTTCCAGCGTATCGGCCCGGAAAACGCTCAGGCGCTCAATGATCTGCCTTGCCCAGAGAAGTCCGCCGGTGGAACCTGCGGTAATCAGATTCTCGTCCGCCACCGACGGCTGGTCAATGTAAAAGCACTGTCCTTTGTAACCGGGCGCAAACATCTCAAGAAAGCCGGGCCCGTTGCTGGTATGCGGGCGGCGGTCCAGCAGGCCGCGGCCTGCCAGCGCGGCGGTGGCCCCGCAGATCGCGCCCACCACGGCGCCCGCCGAAAGAAATTCCTCCGCTTTTTTGAGAATTGCGTCATGGCGGGCTTCGTTCCAGGTATTCGCGCCCGGCAGAAGCAGCACGCTGGTTCCCGCCGCAGTGATGTCGTCAGCCAGGCAATCGGGCACCACCGTCAATCCGCCCATCGTATGGACTGGAGATTTGGAAGCACCGACCGTCTTCAGCAAGACCTGCGGCGCGTCTTTCTTGAAAAAGCGGCCGGAATGGAGTTCTGAGGTCACATACCCCGCTTCCCAGTCGGCCATGGTATCCGGCACATAAACATAGATCGTGAACATAAATTCCCTCCGTTTTCGTTGCGTTTCTGACAGACTTATTGTACGATACGATTGTTGACAGCATCATGGCAGCAATCCACGGCAAAGAGAAAGAAATTTCGAGGGGAGGAGTCCTGTGAAGGTTGACAGACTGGTGAGCATTATCCTGCTGCTGCTTGAAAAGGAGCGCATCGGCGCGCAGGAGCTGGCGGAGCGGTTTGAAGTCTCGCCCCGCACCATCTATCGGGACATCGACGCGATCAATATGGCCGGAATTCCCGTCCTCTCCACGCCGGGCGCAGGCGGGGGCTTTGAGATACTGCCCCGATACAAGCTTGATAAAAGCACCTTTTCCGCCGCCGATCTTTCCGCGCTTCTGATGGGGCTTTCCAATCTTTCAGGCGTGATGCGGGGGGATGAGCTGGCAAACGCGCTGGCAAAGGTGAGGAGTTTTATCCCCGCCGACAGGGCAAAGGAGATCGAGCTCCGGGCAAATCAGGTCTGTATCGATCTGACCCCGTGGATGGGAAACCGCAATTTGCAGCCCTGCCTGAAAACGATCAAAACCGCCCTGCAGCATAAAAAGCTGCTTTCTTTTTCCTATACCGATCTGCGCGGCGAGCAAACCGCGCGAACCGTCGAGCCATATCAATTGGTGCTGAAAAGCAGCCATTGGTACCTGCAGGGGTATTGCCGCAGGCGAAGTGATTTCCGCTTGTTCAAATTGTCCCGCATGACGAACCTGAACATGCAGGCGGAGACTTTCACGCCGCGGGAGTATGAAAAGCCGCGGCTGAATTCTGACGGCAGGCTGGAAGCCATGCAGACGAAAATCAAAATCCGCATACACCGGTCCATTGTAGAGCGGATACTGGATTACTGCGCTTATGAGGACCTTTTGCCCGACGGCGGCGAGCATTACATCGCGGACTTTCCCTTCATTGAAAACGAATACTACTACGGCATTCTTCTGAGCTTCGGAGAAAAATGCGAATGTCTGGAGCCCCGCATACGCGATGAAATAAAGCTCCGGGCGCAGCGCATTGCCGACCTGTACGCCTGACGCAGCGCCGCGCAGGCGGCCGCCGCAGCGGGCTTCAAGGGGGAACAACCGTCGATTCACGTGCCCCGCATTTTAAAAATCCGCGTCATTATTTGACAGCGCGCCGCCGGTCTGCTATCATCAGGCGCAGATCGCACGAAAGGAGCATACCGATGAAAAAATTCATTCCCTATGAAAAGCTCTCCAAAAAGGAGCGGCGAAAGCGCAATGCGCGCGGCCGCACCACCTGGGGCGCGCTGAATCCCGTGACGCGCAAGCCCGAAAACTCGAAGGCCTATGTAAGACGAAGGGCACGGAAATGGAGCGATGACTCCGTTTCCGTGCCTTTTCTTATGGGTTAAAACAATTGACCGGGCAGCTTTTGCTTTTCCTTAGGCGGGAACTGCGCGTCAAAACGCTCCGCCTCCGCCTCGTCCACAAAATAGCCCTCCGGGTCCCGATAGGTGCCGGCGACGCCGGCAAGAAAGCCGGGTTTCAGCTCGCGGATCAGGAAATACGGCACCTCCGCGTCCCGCGGCTCGGCGGCATAGTGAATGCCTCTGGCGCTGGCCGTGACAAAGCCGGATTTTCCATAAAAGCCGATGCTGCCCTCAATCGCGAGAGCGCCTGCGCCCAGCAACTCCGCCCTGCGCATGGATTCGCGCAGCAGGACGGTTCCCCAGCCCTGACGCTTATAATCCGGGGCGATGCTGATGGGGCCGAAGGTCATGACGGGGATGATTCTGCCGTCGTCGGCGTGGATTTCCGACCGGACGTACATGACGTGGCCGATGAGCTTTCCGTTCAGCTCCATCACGAGGCTTAATTCGGGAACAAAGCCCGCCTTGCCGCGAAAGGAATGCAGGACGTAATGCTCCGTGCAGCCGGGGCGGTAGACGTTCCAGAACGCCTCGCGGGTCAGATTTTCCGCGGCGGAGAAGTCGGCTGGGGTTTCAATGCGAATGATGAGATTGTCTTTCATGATGTTCCTCCTAAAATTTGATGGATGTCAATTTTGGGAGGCTTGAGCAGCGGCGGCAAACCTCCCGGTCAGCCGACACGCTCCAAGGTGTTGTTTTTCAAACAGCAGTTCTCCTTGATATAAATTTGAAAAGGCCGATGGCTTTCTCATAAGCTCAATATAAGGCAAATAACCGACGTTTGCAAGCGTGAAAAAAGATGCTGTCAATGCTCGGAAAAACATGGTATGATAACCGCAATGCAGACTGCGCCGGCTCACACGATGCGCCTGGCGCGCGGAAAGCGTCCGCCGCCTTGCCCCATTTGAGGAATCCGGCGGAGACGACACGCCGCACCGTGAATTTTACGGTCATCCGCGGTAGGACGGAAAAAAATCGGGAGGTTTCATCATGGTTCGCGAGATTATGCGGGACGTCGGGTTCCTTTCACAGCCCTCCGCTCCGGCGGCGCCGGAGGACAGCGGAACGGCGGACGATCTGCTGGAGACGCTGATCGCGCACAAGGACGGCTGCGTGGGAATGGCTGCAAACATGATCGGCGTTTCCCGACGCATCATCGCCTTTGACAACGGCGGGGAGTATCTGGTGATGTTCAACCCGGAGATTCTGAAAAAGTCCGGCCCTTATGAGGCGGAGGAGGGCTGCCTTTCCCTTGACGGCATCCGCAAGGCGAAGCGGTGGCGCTCCGTCAAGATCAAATACCAGAACCGAAAGTTTCAGACGCGGATCAAGACCTTCACCGGCTTTCCCGCCCAGATCATCCAGCACGAGATGGACCACTGCGGCGGGATTTTGATTTGAACAGCGGCCGAAACGCGCGAGCAGGCGAAAAAATTTCGGCGTACGGGTGTCGGACCGGCGTTTCTCAAAAGGGTTTTGTCAGACGGCGGAACGCCGTCAGCGGTGAAATGCGCGGCGAATAATAAAAATCCCCTGCGGTTTTACCTTAAAACGAATGGAAAGCCGGGCGGGTGGACTTCAGTGACAAAGGAACCCACGCCTTATTTTCCCCGGCACAGTTCCCGCAAAAGCGAAACATTCCGAAAGCGCCCTGAACGGGCTGGCGGGCGCTGAAACCAAATGTCTGATGCAGAGAGGGCAATCGCCATGATGGACGTGGAACCGATTTTTCGATACAAGGCGCCGAACGCGGAAAAGCTCGCGGCCTGCGGATTTTTGCCGGACGGCGAAGGGGTTTCCAAAACCGTCCCGATTCTGCGGGGCGCTTTCGGCATGGCGGTGACCGTCGCGCCGGACGGCGCGGTGCGCTTCAAGGTGCTGGAGAAGGCGACGGGCGAGGAATATGTGCTCGTCCATGTGGACAGCGCCCGGGGCGGCTTTGTGGGCGACGTGCGCAAGGCCTGCGAAAAAGCGCTGGCGGACATCGCGGCCAGATGCTTCGACACCGAAATTCTCAGGGCCGAGCAGACGAGACGGACGCTTGCCTGGATCAGATCCGAGTTCTCCGCCGGGCCGGAATTCCTGTGGGAAAACTATCCCGACTACGCCGCGTTCCGCCGCCCGGACAATCAGAAGTGGTTTGCGATCATCATGACTGTGGACCGCGGCAAGCTCGGCCTTCCCGGCCGCGGAAATGTGGAGATCATCGACCTGAAAGCGCTCCCGGCGGATGTGGAGGCGCGCCTCGCCGAAGGGCGCTTTTTGAAAGCCTATCACATGAACAAGACGCATTGGTTCACCGCCTGTCTCGACGGCGGCGTGCCGGACGAGGAGCTTTTCGCCCTCATCGCGGAGAGCTGGCGGCTGGCAAAATAAACAGGGGGAGAGGATGGATCGTCATGGCGTTTGATTTCAAAAAAGAGTACAAAGAATTTTATCTGCCGAAGGACACACCGCAGATTGTGACGGTGCCGCCGGCCGACTACATTGCCGTGCGCGGGCAGGGCGATCCCAACGAGGAGGGCGGCGCCTACAAGACCGCGGTGGGCGTTCTCTACGCTGTGGCCTACACGATCAAGATGAGCAAGCTGGGCGACCGGCGCATCGACGGCTATTTCGACTTTGTGGTGCCGCCGCTGGAGGGCTTCTGGCAGCAGGAGGGCGTGCGCGGTGTGGACTACGCCCGCAAGGAACTGTTTCGCTGGATCTCGGTCATCCGCCTGCCGGACTTTGTGACGCGGGCGGACTTCGACTGGGCCTGTGAAGCCGCCGCGAAGAAGAAAAAGCTCGACTGCTCGGCAGCGGAATTTCTGACCGTGGACGAGGGGCTCTGCGTGCAGATGCTGCACCTGGGCCCCTACGACGACGAGCCCGCCTCCGTTGCGCGCATGGACGAATATCTCGCGGAAAACGGCTGTGAAAACGACCTCTGCGACACCCGGCTGCACCATGAAATCTATTTGACCGATGCCCGCAAGGTTGCGCCGGACAAGTGGAAAACGGTGATTCGGCATCCGATCCGAAAGAGCTGAGAGAGCGCGTGGAGTGCACGGAGAAAGGACTGAACGAGGCTGCGCGCCGGATCGGCTCGATGCTGCGCAAGCTGCGCGGGACCGTCGGAATGCCGCAGCCGGAGCCGCACAAAAGTTCACGCCGGCAAAGCGGCGGGCGCAGGCGTTTGAACCCGCAAGGGCCCGCGGAAAAACTGCGTGAGGATGTGCGGCCCTGACCGCGGCCGCGCCGCCGGATTGCCCGCGGCGCGGCGTATCGGCTTTCCGCGGCCGAACAGCGCGCGCGGGGGCGCGGCCAACCGCCGGTTAAGAATCCGCTTTTCAAAGCTTTTCAGCGCTCAATAGGATTTGCGGCGCGTGTCCTGCAAATCAGCTCCGGCAGTCGGCCGTGTATCTGAAACGGAAAAGCCGCTGCTTTTTTCCCGTCCAAAAGGATGAGCGGCGTCCTTCTGACAAGCGCGATTCACAAACCGCGTTTATTCAGCCCGCATTATATATATTATATAATGTATCGCCGGATCGTCCGCGGCTGTTTGGCGGACGGGGGAGACCGCGGCGCGCCGAGGAAAAGCCCGGCGGCGTTTGAAGAACAAAAAAAGAGAGAGGCGGG
>Ga0183101_1000548_pt1 | contig 11948 bp, 10 predicted proteins | sample Biomet3_FD_127790 | JGI IMG/M metagenome (GOLD analysis project Ga0183101, IMG submission 127790) | Microbial communities from bioreactor (seeded with sewage sludge) at LBNL, California, USA - Biofuel metagenome 3 | ecosystem: Engineered > Bioreactor > Anaerobic > Unclassified ... | reverse complement strand
CTTGAAGGCTATAGCGGCCGAGCAAGAGATTGACGGGCGTTGAGGAAAGGCCCGCAAAAGGGAGATAAGGCATGACGTTTTGCGCCCAAGCGGGGAAGAAAGAGTAGGGGACGGCCCGGCCCGAAAGGAAAGCGAAGATCGCTTCCTTGATGATGAAGATGCCGAAGAGGGAATTGGTGAGAAACCCGAGCTGGGCGATTAAAAAATCGAGCGAGTCGAGGATCACGATCGCCAAAAAGCCCGCCACCAGATAGAAAATGATGTTGTACCATTCCGGGAAAGGAAGGCCTAGGCCCAAGGTGAACACCAAGAGGGCGATGATGGCCAAAGGCAGGAAGAACAAGACGAAATTGCCGAGGCAATTGCCCAGGGAACAAGCGAAATTCTTTCCGCGATAGGAAACGGGCTTCGTGAGCCAGCTCGAGATTTGACCTTCGCTGATGTCCTCGTTGACCGAGCGGAAGGTGCTGCCGTTATTGATCCATTGCCCGCTGATAGAAGCCACGACGAGATAAGCCATCATCTCGGGATAGCTGAAACCATTGATGGCCGCATTCGCGTTTTCTTTATAGATGGCGAACCAAAGGAACACCATGATGAAAAGGGTGACGACGTCTTGAAGGACCCAGCCGAGGATCTCGCCGCGGAAGGCGAAGAAATTCAAGAACGATCCGCGAATGAAGCCATGGTATTTTTTAAAGGGATTTCGTGGCATAGATTTTTTTGACGATTGAGGAGAGGGTGGTTTCGTCGATCCGGATGTCCTTCACGTCGAGATGGGATAACACATAGGACAGGACGTCTTTCGGCGGGATTTTGTCCGCGTCATAGGAGAGCTCGAGATAGCCATCGTCCAAATAGGCGGGAGTCAAACTCGGGAACGTCTTTTTGATCGCGTCAAAATCCAGTTTTTGCGGGCTTAAAACGTAGACGTGGCGGATGTCGCCAAAGCGCTTGCGGATGTCTTTAAGCGTTCCATCGTAAAGCAAATGCCCCTCATCGATGATGATGAGCCTTTGGCAGAGATTCTGGATGTCTTTCATGTCGTGGGTCGTCAAAAGAATCGTGGTTTTCTTTTCCTTATTGATGGCTTTGATCGCCTCGGTGATTTTGTCTTTGATCAGAACATCGAGTCCGATCGTCGGCTCATCGAGGAAAAGCACCTTGGGGTCGGGGAGAAGGGCGCCTGCCAAATCGGCGCGCATCCGTTGGCCGAGCGAGAGGGTTTTAACCTGGGACATCATGAAGGCTTTGAGATCGAGCGTCTCTTCCAAAAAGGCCAGTCGCTTCTCATATACCGCTTGGGGGATTTCATAAACGTCGCGGTAAAGATCGAAGGAATCGCGAACGGGGAGGTCCCACCAAAGTTGAGTCCGCTGACCAAAGACGACCCCGATGTCTTTTAGGATCGTTTTCCTCTCTTTGGGATCGTAGGGTTTCTTGCCATCAAAAAGCACTTCGCCGGAGGTCGGGGTCAAAATTCCCGTCATCATTTTGATGGTGGTGGACTTGCCCGCCCCGTTAGCGCCGATATAGCCCACGATGTCGCCATCATTGACATGAAAAGAAATGTCATCGACGGCTTTGGTGATGACTTTTTTCGGCGTGAAAAGGCTCTTGAATGCGCCCTTTAAGCCCGCCTCGCGCTCTGGCCGCGAGAAATACTTAGAGAGATGGTTGACTTCAATCATAGGCGGTTTCCTTTGAGTAAGAAGATGTTAGCATAGGAGCGGATTTCCGTTCAACGAATTCGTGATGCCTTATCCCCTGAAAAAGAAAATGCTATTGGGTTCATTTTTTTCCTCGCATCTTCACTTTGGTCTTTAGATGTAAACTTATGAAAACACTCGGAAAGGGGGATAGCAAACTATTTACTTACGCCTTTGATAAGATATAATTAACGAATCAAAGCAACTGAGATACCCCGTGGGAACTCAGCTTTAATTTAGGTGAAAATCTCGATGAAAAAAGAGAGAAAACCATGGTCGCGTCGCAAGAAGATTTGGATGAGCGTTCTTTTTGTTTTTCTCGCTTTTGTCGTTTCGGTGGGCTTGCAGTTCGGGTATAACATGCTGTGTTTAACCCCGGTGGGCGATCATGATTTGGCCGATGACGCCACCGATGGTTTGGAGCAAATGCTCCATGATTCTTTGACTTTAAGCGATGCCTATTTCGCCGATAGTGCGACCGTTTCCAGCGCCCTATCAGGCACGATTCAGGAACTCAACTATCGCAATGACTGTTCCGATTTCGACGCCAACGCCTTATTAAGGATTTACTTGGAAAATCAGAACCGGCTCGATGACAAGAACAAATCCGAAATCAAAACCTGCCTTATCAACTTCAAATATTGGCCGAGCGAAGGCGATGGACGGGATGATGGCATGTGCTTTTGGAGCGAAAACCACCAGTTGATGTTCTCCGTCGCCGATTACCTCGCCGGAAACCTTTGGCCGGGGGAAACCTTCTGCGATGGACGAAAGGGGAGCGAACACGTCGCCCTGGCCAAGTCCCGCATCGAAGCGTGGATGGAGCTTCGCTTCACTTATGGTTTCAGCGAATATTATTCCAACAACTATTATCCGGAAGACATCGGCCCGATGGCCAACTTCATTCAATACGCTTCAAGCGAGGATGAGGCGATGCGGAGCAAAATGAAGATCATCCTGGATTTGCTTTTCTACGATTTGGCAAGCCAATCATGGAAATACACCAGCAACGAGGGCAAAACCTATTACGCCTTCATGTCCGCGGGCGGACGGATGTATTTTGACAACAAAGCCTCCGATGACACCGGAAACCGTCTCCGGCGCTATGCCGATTACCTTTTAGGTCTCAATCAGACGGATTATGGCTCTTGGAACGCCACGTTCTTCAATTGCTTCCGGCATATGTACGAAGCCAAAGACAAAAGCGGCAAGGCTTATTATCAATTGCCCGAGGTCATCAAAGCGATTTTTGACGATCCTTCGGCGGAGCAGATCGTGAAATCCTCCTCGTCGCTCGATTGCGAAGAGCTTAAGAGCGAGGGCCTTGTCGGAATGGGCGACAAGCCCATCATGGCTCAGCTAGGGGAGGAGGCTTTTTCCAATCCCGAAGTCATCGATAATTCGATTGCCTTCATGAACAAATATTCGCTTTTCCGCAATGAAATGCTGAATGATTTTAAGGTCGTGAATCTTTATCCCCTCGTTTGGACCCATTCGTTGGGAGCCCTTTCCCGCCAATTGCATCCTTCCACCGATGGGAAAGCCGTCCAACGGGGCAATGTTTACACCTATCAAACCTCCGACTATACCCTCTCGACCAACCAAGCCTACCAACCGGGCGAATATGGTGACCAGCAGCAGATCGAACTCGCGACTCTCAGCAACAACGTTTCCGTCTTCTCCCTCCAACCGATGCGCATTTCGACGCGGGAGAATTATTGGGTCGGTCAAGGAAGAATGCCCTATTCGGTCCAAGAGAAGAACGTCAACGTCTCTCTTTTCACGATTCCCAGCAAAGCTGGCCTTCTCGAGCCTCACGTCGTGAGTTTCACCCACACCTATTTCCCACTCGGTCTCTTTGACGAAAGCGATACCAGCCATTTGAGCGAAGGCTATATCTTCGCCCGCAAGAACAATACCTATATCGCCGTCAAGGGGATGAGCAACTCCGCTGAGGCGAGCTTCGCCTTCAAAAACGAAATGAGCGGCGTGAGCGAGGATGAGTTGAGCAAAGACCGGAGCAAAATCAAAACCAGCGTGAAGAATCTTCTTGAGGCGAGTGGGAACCTTCATTACGACCTGATTTTGAACGGAGGCGACAAACAAGCCATCGTCACTGAGCTTTCGAGTTCAAAACAGGATGCTTCTTTTGCTGCTTTTAAGACGCGGATATTGGCCAACCCCGTCTCGTTTGACGCTTCTTCCTTTGCCTTAAGTTATGTTTCCAATGGCACGTCCTTGAAAGCGACCTATAACCAATCGTTGTTGGTCAACGGGGTCAATGAGGATCTCCAATACGCCCGTTACGAATCCCCTTATGTCGAAGGTGGAAAACTGGCGCGGAAGGCTTCCAGCATCACCTTTGATTTTGCGGGCAAACGCCTAGCGTTGGACTTTGAAAATCTGAAACGGGAGGAAAACGCATGATCCTCGCCGTTCAAACCTATAGCGTTCATGACGAATTGATGCACGATTTCGAAGGGAGTTTTCATCGCTTGGCCTCTTTGGGCTTTACCGCCTATGAGCTTTCTCATCTTCCGTGGAACGAGAAAACCATCCGACGGCTTGAGGCTTTGCAAAAAGAATTGCCGCTTGAGGTCGTCTCTTTGCAGATTAAACCCGACATTCTCGCTCAGCGAAAGGAGGAGATTGTGGACTACGCCCGCCGTCTTCATTGCTCTCGGGTCATCGTCTCGATGATTCCGCCCCGCGTCATTCTCGGGAGTGAGAGAACTTTCTTTACTTTTATCGCTGAGCTGAATTCCTTGGCCCTCTATTATCAAGGGCAAGGCCTTCAGCTGGGCTATCATCATCACCATTGGGAATTCATCCGTCTTCAGGACGGAGAAAGCCGGCTATCGCATTTGGTCCACGACACCAAAAACATCGTTTTTGTGAATGATACCTATTGGACGGCCCGCTCGGGAGTCGATCCCATGGACACGATCGCTCTATTTGGCGAAAAGCTCTTGGGTGTTCATCTCCGCGATATCCAGGATGAGGCATCTTTTTGGAACGTCAAAACGCGGGATGCTTCACTCGGGGAAGGTTATCTTCATTTTGACCGTATCTTCGATGCTTTGCGAAAAACTCCCGTGGTTTATGCGGCGATCGAACAGGGCGGGAAAGATGGCCTGGCTCATATGAAGACATCCCGCGACTTTCTTCTCGCGAAGGACTATCTAGCCAGCGATGGCATTCATTTTCGATAAGGAGGGCACAGCCCATGAAAGAAAAATCCGCAGTGGCGCGTCAGGTTCCTAACCCCGAGAAATTCGCCTTTTGCTCTGGCGATATTTTCTGCGGTGGTAACCAGGCGATCATTTCCGTCGTCTACCTCGTCTTTTTGACCGATGTCGTCGGCATTAACGCCGGCGTTGCTGGCACGATTATCATGCTGAGCAAAATCTGGGATGCCATTACCGACCCCATGATGGGCATCCTCTCCGATAACGCGAGGACCAAGTGGGGGCGCCGTCGTCCCTTCATCTTTTGGGGTGGTTTGCTCATCATTCCGGCCATGGCGATGATGTGGCTGCCCGTCACGGGCTTCAGCGAAGTCGGCAAAGTGATTTGGGTTGCCTTATCCTATCTTCTTTATTACACCGTCTCGACCTGCGTCACCGTTCCTTATAGCGCGCTTTCAACGGAAATATCAACCGACGTCGATGAACGGAGCAAAATCAACCTGACGCGCTTGCTCTTCTCGCTTTCTTCTACCGCGATTTGCACGCTTGTCCCTTCTTTGCTCTTCACCCAAGTCAGCAAAGGCAATCTCTCGCCTTTTCTCTTTTATCTGATCGTCTTCCTTGGCTTTGGCGCCTTCTTCACCCTTCCGGCTCTTTTGAGCGCCATTTTTAGCCATGAACGGGCTCCGCTCCCGAAGGAAAAAGCCCATTTTTCATTCGCTAATTTCGTGAAGCCTTTCAAAATTAAGGCCTTCCGACGGCTCCTGATTCTCTACCTCGCTCAATCGGTGACGATGGACATCGTTTCCAGCATTGTCATCTATTACGCCAAATATGTTCAATCTTCGCTTTCTTCGACCATTTTCCTCGCGATTTTCCTCGGCATTCAAATCGTGATGTTCCCGGTTCTCAACAAACTGGTGACGAAATTTTCGAAGACAAGGATTTACGGCACTTTGTTGCCTCTTGCCATTCTCGGAGCCGCTGGCATCGCTTTCTATCCCGCCAGTTGGAACGTCATTGGGCTCTACGCCATCACCGCTGTGACGGCTTTGGGTTTTGCCGGCGCCGAAACCATGCCCTGGATTATTTTCCCGGATGTTGCGGATATTGGCCGGCTGGGCTTAGGCGAGCGCATCACCGGCTCGTTCTCTGGCACGATGACCTTCACCCGCAAAGTGTCGAGCGCCATCGCCGCTTCCATCATCGGCTGGGTCCTCGCTCTCACGGGTTACATCGCCCCGACGAGCGCGACTCCTACGCCGAGTCAACCCGAAAATACCATTCTTGGAATTCGCTTGATCATCTGCCTTAGTTTCGCCCTGTTAATGGGCGTGGCTTTCATCGTTTCGCTCCGCTTCAAACTCGATGGCAGTCTTTCGAAACAAGTCAAAGCCATCAATGAGAAGGAAGAAAAAGGCGAAGCGCTCACGGAAGAAGAAGCCCAAGAGAAAGAGGCGATCCTTGTCTCGATGGTGGGAGGCAAGCATGACAAGCCTTGAGCAAACGAAGATTCTCATCGATGACGTCGTCTCTAGGACTCCGAGCCATATGAAATGGACTTGGGGTGAGGGCTTGTTCGGCTATGCCCTTTCCCTACTCGACGAAGCGATGGGCAAGCAAGATTATTTGCCCTTCCTTAACGAATACGGCGCTTATTGGGCGAAACAGAACCCCGAGGTTAACTCTTCCGACACTTCAGCCCCGTGCTTGGTCACCTATTATCTTTATAAGAAAACAGGCCAGAAAGAATTCGCCGATCTAACGGCGAAGGGGATTGATTATCTTGAGAACTCCCCCCGGGTTATCGCGGATATCCCCAATCATATGGGCACCTCCTTTAACGCGCACTTCTTCCCGGCCTCGATTTGGGTGGATTCCTTGATGATGTTTTCGGTTTTCCCTTCGCTTTATGGCAAAGAAAATCACGAGGAGCGGCTCCTTCATTACGCCGCAAAACTCCCTCTTATTTTCGCCCAGTATCTTCAAGACCAAGAAAGTGGTCTTTTCTATCACGAGTACATCGCGAAAAAGAATAAGCCTTACCCCAGACATCATCTTTTCTGGGGACGTGGCAATGGCTGGGTCATCGCCGCCTTACCGATGGTCTACGCGAATTTGCCGGAAGCGTATCCGGAAAAAGAAGGGATTTCTTCGATTTACCTTAAGACTTTTCGGGCGATGATGGCCCATCAAAATTCCGATGGTTCTTTCAATACCCTCCTTTGCAGAAAGAGTTATCGCGAGCTCTCGGCCACGGCCCTCTTCGCCGCCGGGGCCTACCAAGGCCTCAATGAAGGAATTCTGCCCCAAGGCGGCGCGGAGGAAGAGGCGGCCCAGAAAGCGGCCGAGGCCGTCTTCAAAAGCCTCCGCAAAAACAAAAAAGGACATTGGGAATTCCCCGAGATTTCCGGGCCCACCTGTCCTTTGCCCCCTTTTCCTGGCCTCAATTACAAACTGATTCCGCGGAAAGCCAATTGGTCCTATGGCCTCGCCGCCTTGATTTTCTTGGCCGTGCAAAAGGACGCGTACGAAAAACTCCGTCCGGCCAAGTGCCAATGATTTTGGCTTTCTTTGTTTTCTTTAGGATAAATCTTGGATCCTTGGCTTTGAACGCGGTTTAAGGCCTGAGGGAAAAATAGCGGGGGTGGAAACCTTCGATGGGGAGAGGGTTCAACATGGCTTTAAAGCGGGCAATGTCAAAAGGTTTATTCATCGCGGCGATTTCGTAGTTGACGCCCAGGTAAGAAAGGCCCCAGCCGGTTTCGGTGAATCCGCAGGCCGCATAGAAACGTTTTCGGCGTTGACGCTGCTCGTTATTCTTGGCGTTTTGATCGGCTAACTCAAAATCCACGGCGATGAGTTTTTCCGGATAGCGTTCTTGAATTTCCTTCATGGCTTCTTTCCCGTATCCTTTTCCTTGATAAGGATGGTCGAAAGCCAGAAAAAAGAGATAGGCCACATCGCTCGTCGTCCGCAGGGTGGTTAACCCCACTAACGTCTTCTCTTCATATAAACCCCAAACTTCGATCTCGCCTTGATCTTGTAAGGCGAGTTGCTCGTCAATAGACAGGTATTCTTCGCTGGGGAATTGCTCTTTCATAATCCGATCGATTTGTTTTTGATCGGATGAAGCGTGGTCAACCCGCAAAAATTCAAGCGGCATAACTTCTCCTTTTAACACGAAGGGGTCATTTCTTTGAAATGGCCTTTTGAGCATTATCTCATGATTTTCCTCGATGAGGGGAAGAGGTTTCGTTTCTGGTTGGCATTCGACTTTATTTTTGATAGGCGGGCGTCCATTCGCGGGCTTTGATTAAGGCTTCGGCATCGGAGAAATTCACGCGGTTTAATCCTTCAGCTTTCGCTTCCTTGGCGACGGCGATCGCCACGCTTTGGGAGAATTCCCGCGGCTTCGATACCGGCGGAAGAAGAGCGGCGCCGGGAGGATCCCTGGACGCCGACATGGAAATAGCCTTCGACTCGCCTGGCCATGGTTTCTGCGAGGCCTACGCCACGCTCGGGGGTCCCAGTTCTCTTTGAGTGAAAAAGAAGGGAGTTGCTTAGCCTTTTTTACGTTAAAGACATGGTAAAATAAAACCAATTCTTAGAAAGGAATTTATTCCTCATGAAAAAATCCTTCGTTCTCGCCACGAGCGCCCTTGCCCTCGTCACCCTCCTCGCCGCTTGCCAAAATGGCGGGGCTTCTTCGAGCGCCGCCTCTTCGAGCGCGTCTTCAAAGGCCGCCTCTTCGAACGTTGCTTCCTCTTCGAGTGTCTCTTCTTCTTCAAATGTTGCTTCCTCTTCGAGTGTTTCCACGTTCACGAAAAAGAGCCTGGCACTCTATATTGCCACTCCGGCGAATAAGGAAATGGTGGACTTCTATTTCCCAAAGGATAACGCCGAGATTCCTTTCATCGATACCTCGACGATGCTGGGGCTTCTTGACCAGTTCAAAGGCTACGAGAGCCCAGAGCATGCCCCAATCACTCTCAAAGATTCTGTGCTGACCCTGACCCTCAAAGATGGGCAAGAAGCCCTCTTGGATTTCGGCGCAAAAACGATCAGTTTCCCCAATGCCGAGCAATTCTTCGCCCGGATAGGAACCCATACCTCTTTGAATTCCTTTGGCAAGCTGACCACGGACGCCAGTGGCGCTCCGACCTATCTCAAAGAAGCGAAGGATCCTTATGTCGTCGCCGGCCATCCGATGGTGGCCAATCTCGGGCAAAACGAAATCCCGATGATCCTCGAAAATGGCGTCGGCTATATTCCTTTGGCGACATTCTCCGATGTCTTTGCGAACGGTTTCTCCTTCCAATTCTACTATAACGGCATCAACGTCTTCGCCGCCAATAGCCGCGACCCGCTCCAAGATCTCTACTACGAAGCCCCCAAAGGCGCTCGAAGCCAGGCCTTAGCGGATTTCACCTACCACGAGTTCTGCCTCAATGGCGATTTCAACTACGCCCTCAAAGCGAAGCATGGCATTACCACCTTCGATGATTTCTTAACTCGGACTGGCCGAAAAGAAGGCCTGCGCTCAACCGATCCTCACGTCGCCGACGCCACGTTGGCTTACGTCCTGGAGACCGATTTGGACGACAACCATTCCGCCGTGGGCACGCCCTCTTTCTATTCCGGGTCGGATTTCGATCTTTATGACAGCAAATACAAAGGAACCTCCAATACCTTTTGGGATCAGCACCATGATGCCTTAGAGGCGGCGCGGAAAAAGGCGGCTACCCCGATCACCGCCTATCAAGAATTCGGCACGACGGCTTTCGTCACCTTCGATGACTTCACCTCTTGCACGGGCGACTATTACACCACTTTCCCGAGCGAAGCGGATGCGGCGAAAGACACCTTTGCCCTCATCGAATATGCCCATAAGAAGATCAAAGATGATGGGATGACGAGCGTCGTGCTCGATTTGACCTGCAACCGAGGCGGCGCGGCGGTTGCCGCCGCCTATGTCTCGTGCTGGATGCTCGGCGGCAGCGCCACCCTTCATTTCAGCGCTTTGCTCGATGATGCCAAGGCTTCCTTCCCGATGAGCGTCGATGTCAACCTCGACAAAACCTTTGACGCCAACGATGGGGTGGCGGATAAGAAACTTTATTGTTTGACTTCTTTGACGAGTTTTTCGAGCGGCAACCTCGTCCCTTCGGTTCTCAAGAGTTCGGGTCAGGTGACGATGGTAGGGGAGACCTCGGGCGGCGGCGCTTGCGTGGTCGATGGCACTTGTCTCGCCGATGGCACCGCCTTCAGTTTCTCGGGCAGCCATGCGGTCTGCACCGTCAAAAATGGCGTCTACTATGACGTCGATCAAGGCGTCCTCCCCGATTATCCGATCACCAACCTCGCCAATTTCTATGACCGGGTTAATTTGGCCAGTTATTTGGCCACGCTCAAATAAGCCGGATTTCTTTCCCGTAAAAATGACGAGAAAAGGGGCTGTTACAAAACCTAAGGGTTAAGTAACGGCCTTTTTTCTTCGGCGGATCTCCATTCTGACGAAAAACAAGCATCCGAGAAATCTACCTCCGGAGCGCCCAGCCGATGAAGGCACCCTGATTTTGAACCTTTTCGGCGCCGGACAAAGGGACTGAGCGGCATAGAAAACGCCAAAAAGAAAGGAGCTGCCAAGACTTCCGTATTTCCGAGGCTTTGTAACCGCTCCTTTATTGACGAATCCCCCCATTAATAGAGCCTGAGAGAAGGGACTTCTTCTTGATTTGGAATGCTTCAGTTTTCTTCTCATCCCCTTAATTTTAAAAAAACACCAAGAACTCTTGGGACGTTCCTTCCCTTTATGGTGTTTCTGAATTCTTTAAAGTATCATTACAAAGGACAAAAATATGGGTGCAGTCTTCTTTGTGGTCTTCCTCTTTATCCTTGTCGGGATCGGCATATTGCTTTTAGGCATCTTCATCGTCTTATTGCTCCTCGGGCTCATCGGAGGCCGTAAACATCAGAAGATGTATTGGTTCCTTCTCCCCGCGGGGATCTGTGGACTCCTTGGCGCGCTTTGCACTTCGTCCTTATTTCTCTATGTTGGGGCCCTGAAGGCCATGAACAATCAAACCACCCCTCAGATCGGATCGATCATCGATCAAAAGAAGTTCCAATCCGAGAGTTTCTCCGTCGATGGCGTCTCCTATCAGGTGATCCCGAACTTCCGGGCTCGCTTCAATGACGGCGGCAAGGGCAAAGCCTTCTGCACTTACCAAAGCTGGTTCATCTTCACGCCCATGAATTCCGGGTATTACTACCAGTGCGTCGATACCTCCTTGGACTACACCTTAGTGACCGATATTGCCGATAATGCTCTCTTCAGCAAGAAAGAAGATGTGGAGCGCGTGGCAGCCTTCTATAAGGCATCCCCCGCCCATTGGTGGAGCCATCGGACAGGGGAGAAACTCGACGCTGCGACGGAAGCGGTGGATATGGAGGCCTTCAAGAAACAAGAGAAGAGCATTCTTCCCTATGACGATAGCGAATCCACCTACATGGCCATCACCTTGGTTTCCGAAGATTCCTATGTGCAAAAGAACTATGCTTCCGTTTTCAAATATACGGATTCTTCCTATTACCTTTTGGGCAATTGGGTCTATGGCGAAATGGGCATCAGTGGGGTTGAAGCCATTAAGTTACCGGAAGTTTTCCAAAAAGCCTTAGCCGAAGATGAAACGAAACAGCCTTGGAATGGCAAATAGTCTCTTGTCTTCTTTCTTTTAGCTCAAATTTCACTCAAAAACAAATTCATCGGTTTCGAGACTGAATTTATAGGTTCGTCCCTCCTTGCCAACGAAACTAATGCTAAGCGAAGGATCCGTGTCGTTTGCGAAAGCCTTCCTTTTTTCAACACAGTCTCTAAGATCGCCTTCCTTTGTTCCGACTCATGCGCGGCCGCCGTGCAGCTGAGCATCGACTTCGAGGGAGACCCGTTTACGGGTCAGGCACAATAAAGCAAGCGAGCGCTGGTCCGTTCCCGCAGCCGCGTCACGCGGCAGCTGGTGCCAGAGGGCTTAAGAGCCCGAATATGAAG
>Ga0183101_1000670_pt5 | contig 11958 bp, 8 predicted proteins | sample Biomet3_FD_127790 | JGI IMG/M metagenome (GOLD analysis project Ga0183101, IMG submission 127790) | Microbial communities from bioreactor (seeded with sewage sludge) at LBNL, California, USA - Biofuel metagenome 3 | ecosystem: Engineered > Bioreactor > Anaerobic > Unclassified ... | reverse complement strand
AGCATATTAGTTTGGAATAAAACGGTATAAAAGGTATAAATTGATGTTTCAAGTATAAAACAAGAATCTGACTATCCAAAAAATGTTAATTTTGAGTTCTTAATTATTAAAAATAAAAAAGACCGCCACCCTTTCGGATGACGGTTTTTTAGGATAACTTGTACTTCGATTTCAGAGACTTAATATTGCTCTTGTGATTGTTCACAATAGAGTTATATAGCGCCTGTTGGCTTGAAGTACTTGTGGTCTTAATCTTACTGCTCGATGTATTAGAAGAAGAAACATACTTCTTATACAAAGCCAGTTGCGACTTCTTAATGCTTGAAGCGGTCTTCGTAGAAGATGAAGACTTGGTGCTTGTACTCTTAGTTGAAGAAGTACCGGAAGATGATTTACTGCTCGACTTCCATTTGCTTGAACTGCCGGACAGCTTACCTGTAAATGTTCCGTTACTTAATGCGGTACTGTTCACATTGAAAGCTGAATCTGACATTTCAAATACGGTCTTACCAATTCCGGTCAACTTAATAGCTTCGTCTTCGGTAATTGTTCCATTCTTGACGGCAGTAACAATTTTGCTCCAAGAACCATCTTTGACCGCTTTATTGCGGGCTGAAATATCCTGTGAATAAGAGATATTCTTGCCGTTTGCATCTTTCGTGCTGGTAACGTCCTGTAATGAATACAGGTTATCACCGGAAAGACCAATCTTCTTAGCGGTATTTAATACATCTTGATTCTTTGACATCTTGGTATTGAATGAAGAAAGTTTATCAGCATCGGTTTTCTCTGCTGTTTTATCGTAGGCTCCGGAAGTTATTTTCTCAAATTCATATTCAAATTCATCGTTTGTCATTTCGGCAACGGAATCGGAGACTAACGATTTAGTTGAAATCTGTCCGGATTTATACGCATCAATATAAGCATCATAAACACCGGCTGTTTCCATAGCGTTACGGACAAGCAATCCCTTTGAATTAGACACACCTTCAATGCCATTAATGCTCTTGTAGGTGTAATACTGATAAGGAGACATAATATTTTTGCTTGCCAATGAATCAAGTTCCTTCATTGAATCAGACATAGCGGAGTACACATCAACTGCGTTCGTACGTTTATAGTAAGATTTGATAGCCTCGGCAGTTGCGTAAGCCTTGATACCACTTAGCACTGTCTTTTTCATATCTTCATCCGCATGAGCGTAAGCATCAGATATTAGGTAATTTCCAAGTTCGTTATTAAGTGTCTTCTTATATACCTTGTTGTACTCTGTTCCGTCTGTACCGGATAACGTTGTCTTTGTGCCGTCTTTCGTGAAATACGTTTGTGTTCCACCAAGAAGAGTAGCATCGCCAGTATCTTTATACAGTTGAAGAATCTTATCATCTGCGGCGGTATGGGTATCTTTGGAATCCTTAGCAATATTTAAGAAAATATCGTAGGCTCTGCCAGCAGCGCCAAGACCATAATCATTCTTTGTAATCTCGTTTCCTTTTGAATCAAGTTTTGGCTGTAAAGAAGATGACATTCCGGCGGCTTGAAGAACCTTTAATTTTAAGTTCTCTGCCGCATCGGATGAATATGTTACTCTTTCTTTACTATCTGCAATCTGACCCGCCCATTTTAGAATAGGAGGGAACAATGAACTTACGTAATTAGCAGTAACATTAAGTGCCGCCTTGCCAAACGCATCACCATTCTCCGTACTTTCGGAGAAAGATTTTCCAATATCCTGAATATTCTGTAACATTGTCGTATCTACCATGGAGTTCCAATATCCACTAGCGATACTTTCGCACATATTCAGAGCATCTTTGAAGTAATTCTCGTTATCCTCATGCCCAGCCATTGCCGCTTTTACTGCATCTGAAATAGCAACACCGCCAAGGATTATCGATGAAGCCGGAGCAAAATCCGCAATATCGAAATGATGACCGCCAATGTTCAAGGAATAGTCCTGATAACCATAGATTGATTGCTTATACTGTTTGGCGTTGTAATCGTCATCATCATCCTTACCGGAGATAATACCAGCCATACCCATCATCGCACCAATAACAGCTAATTCAGAGCCAGCCATTCCCTTAGAAATGTTCGTAATATAATCGCTTGCGGAGATTTCTCCTCTCAATAGCTTTTTCTTCTGTGATGCTGCAACAGCAAACGAAACAGGAGAATATTCAATTCCTCTGCGTACAATGTTTGCTGGTGTCTTCATAAATGGCACTGTAACATCAAGTAACGCATCTCCAACTTTACTCGTTTTTCTCCATTCGTTAGCTTTATTAATCAAATAGTTGTTATCACGATATACAGCTTCTTGACCAACAACCTTTGCGCTATCAAGCATCTTAGAAATCGTTTTGAGCGATTCAGATTCAGACTTGCCATTTATTGACCATGTACCATCAGCGGCTTTAGACAATGTATATCCCTTATTCTTTAAATCCATAGCTAACGCTGTGGAAGTAGCCAACTGGAAATCACTTCTATCTTCGTTATCAAGACCAAAAGCACTCAGAATAGGAATAGCTTCATTGTTATTGAACTTCTTAGCTAAATAACCGCCCTCTTGAACGCTCTTAAAACCATTAGAGTTCACATCAATGAATTTATTGATTATATTAGGTGTTAAATTAGCAATTTTACTACCAATTCCAGTACCTTCTGAGAACATAGGTAATGCGGCTCTGCCTTGAAGAAGAGTATTTGCGGTATCTTTCTCCCACTTCGTACCCATATCAAGATAACCTGTCTTCTGTAAATGTTTAACGTATTCAAGAGCCATCTTCTTTTCTGCTCTGTTTACTTTTGCGGTCTTCAATTCTGATTCATCAATATATTTATTGACCGCATTGTTATAGGCAGAATTAGCAAATTTATATTCTCCTTTTTCATCGGTAAATGTAAACTTACCTGTTTCTTCATTGTACTTAACCTTACCGGCTTTCATCTGACTGATAAGTTCATTCTGAATAGCAACCTCTGCTCTTGAAGACAATGCGTGCTTATTAGGGTCTGATAATGAGAAAATACCGGATTTATCGGCAGTTCCAATATCTTTTTTATTAAGCAGCATATCAAGCGTATCACCAGTGAACCCTTTTTCCTTAAAGAACCTTTCACGTTTAGCGTAATTGTCTTTTCCAGTCAACTGTTCATTGTATTCCTTTATTGCTTGAGTAATGGCGTTTGTCCTACGGTTCAAATAGTTCATACCGTATTCTTCAATCTTATTCTGAATTTCTTCGGCTGGAATACCCGATTGTTTAGCCATGGATTCATAATCAGCATCAGTAAGATTAAGAGCATCATGGTGCATTACTTTATTCTTCAAAAGCTGTTCAATGACCATTTGATTAGCGTTCTTACTTGCGTTCATCGCCGCCATGAAGGTATTACCAACAATATTCTTTAAATGAGTTTTCGGATTTGCTAGCATGTGATAGAAACGAAGACTTCTAAATACCTCACCGGCAGTATATGGTGTGTCTTTCTGCACGCTTGATTTGAATTTTTCAAACACCTGTTCAGCACGTTCTTCATCACCATTATTTACTGCATCTTCATATTCAGCGAGAATGTCTTTGTAATACGATGGATTGTCTTTATGCTTAGAATCAAGATAATTTGAACCATTGTTCTGTTCAAGGAACTTCTTACCCTTACTCGTATTCTCTACGATGTATTTATTCATCGTATCAATATCTTTTTGGAGTTTTGCTCTACGCATTTCTCCACTCATGGTAAGGAAAGATTCTCTGAGCAGTTTAGATTCATTCAAAGCGACACCGGCAGTATTAGTATATGCACCAGCACCGAGCGCAATATTCTTAGCCATAAAGTCATAGGTATTAACAACCTTAAGCAAAGATTTCATTTCAGGTGTAATGTTCGCATCAGTATTATGAGATTCCATATACTTCTTCACTTGATATAATGTTTTGCCATCAAAATCAGTACGATTTTTCAGCATTGAAACTAAGGTGTTAGTAAATGTCCGTGAATTATCATTACATCTACTTAATACAGCAGATGCAAACGTAATATCTCCTCTTGTAATGCTCTTGGCAGAAACATTATTAGTTTCCGGGTCAGCATCAAAATTCTTCATTACTTCGTTATACGCACCTGTCAGCCCATAGGTATCAATAAGACCAAACATTCTGTCTTGATTTTCTAACAGATGGTACGTTTCTTTTGTTACTGCACCGTTTTCTGATTTCACAAGTTTATTAATCTGCCGTTTAACATCTTCCGGAAGATTTAGTTCACTAGCCTCTTGCAACGTCTTATTTAGGTGATAGTCTTCCAGTTCGGTAGCACCATTAGTTTTAGGACTTAAATTCTTATTGGTAATTTGACTATTCCCGTCGCTCTTCTCATAAGCCTCTTTAAGATGCTTTTCAATGAGTGATTCACGGGTCATTTCCTTTTCGACTGGTTCGGTTGCTACAATCCCATCAACGAACGCATTTACATCAATCTTACTGTCTGAGTTCTTACTAGCCTGTGCAACCTTTTCAGCAGCTTGAGTAATCGCATCTTGTGGTGTAGAAGGTTCTGCGTTCTGCTTCATACTATCAATAACAGAGCCAAGGTTTTCAATAACTAACTTGCTCTGCTTTTTACGCTTTAATCCTTCCGTATTATTCAGAACCATGTTGGCTAACTGTTTAGAGTTATCGACAAACGATTTTACATTATCGATGCTTTCTTCCTTTGCCTTTTTGATAGCATTATCCATGTTACTTACTTCTTCGGTATTCACAGGAATATTACTGATTTCAGGATTGATATTAGATTTTAACTTTGCTTTAGTATCTGTTTCGAGATTCTTTACAGCATCTTCAAGACTAAGTTTAATATCCGTTTTAGCTGTATCAATCTTTTTTGATACCTGTTCTTTAATTACTTCTTTTTCAGTCTTTTCTATTGGCTTACTAACTTGTTTAACCGGTTCTTCTTTTACTGTTTCGGGTTCAACTTTAGTTACTGGTTTTTCTTCAACTTGTATTGGTTCGGATTTTATATCCCGACTATTCCAAGCATCTTCTAATTTTGAATCTCTAAACGAAGCGTTGTCTGGATTGATAGTAGATGTTCCTGTAATCGCTTTTTCTTTGTTCAATCCAGTTAAGTCAGTTTCTCCGGTTTTGTTGATAGTAATGTAATTTCTACCTTTTGAATCTACGCCAATTTTTTTAATTGTTCCATATACCGCATTTGCACCGGTGGCAGTTTGCTTTGTATATGAAATTTCATCACCAACAGCATATTTTGTGTTTCTTGATTTAATATCTTCCGGTGTAATTGATTTAACAGTTGGTGCAACGTCATTTACTGTTTCTACGGATGGTTCTACTTTGCTTTCTACATTAGGATTCAGAATGGAAACAATATCTTTTGAAAGCGTACTAGGAGAATTAGTCTTTAAAGACCTTCTGATTTCTGACAATACGTTCATATAGGTATTTGTCTTCTTGCCATTCTTAGCGTTAAGGTCTGATTGTAACTTAGCGTATTCGGTATCTGCCATTTTTGCCAGTTTATCAGCCTTAGACTTCATCATACCGTTATCCGTTAAATACTTAGAAAGATTCGTCACATTTTCGTTTCCTTCAACGACTGGTTTATCAACTGTTTCAGAATTGCTTTCTTTCGGATTATACGATTTATAAAATTCAGCGCTCCGCATGGTCTTAGGTTTTTCTAATCCCTTTGTATCGCCATTAGATTCACCAAGTAAATAAACAAGTTCCTTTTCTCTATTTCCATATAACGGTGTTTTTCCGTATGAATCACGCAATTCACCAATAATGTTTTTGACTTTAGGAGAATAAGAATCTTCCGTATTATTTACAAGAGCATCTAAATCTTTCCCTTTGAATCCAGCCTCAGAGAAATAATTTGTTCTGTTATCTGCTGTATCATCTTCACCAACATGAGTTTTCTTATATTCATCAAAAGACTTGCTCATATTCTTTGATTTTACACTCGTGTCGTTTGTCTCTCCCGACATAAAATCATTAACATCTGAATAACTGTTATAGATATTAGAAAGTTTATCTGCATAAACATCAGCATCTTCCGCAGTCATTCCTAACTTAGTCAATAATCCTGTAATTTGTGGCTTTACTTGTGCCTTTACATCATCATTGATATATGTTTCTTCAACTTTCGGTGCAGATGCGTTATTAATTGCTTTACGCAGAATATTGATTGTTGAATTTGTAACGTTACTGTCTCCATTACCCCAATTCTTTAATGTTTGGAGCATATATTTAGCGAATGGAAGGTTTTTATCAGCGACTTGCTGGATAGCTTGTGGATTGTTTAAAAGCGAGCCTGTCAGAACGGCAGTCCTCTCCCTTAACTTTGCCGCATCATCAAGTGATGTACTGGAATCAATGCTACTAAGTACATTTGCTTTATCTTGGAACATGCCGCTTTTATACATTTCATCTAATGCGCTTGTGAGTTTAGCATACTGCGGTGAGTTCTCGGTTGTATGAACAAATTCATGTGAAATCATAGACTGTAAAGAGTTCTGTGAATTGACATTTACATAGATAACACCATTTGGCTTGATACAAGCATCGACATCAACGCCCGAATCTGTTGTAATAGGTGTCTTTGTGAAGATAACAGGCGTTTCCATCTTGTTTGATAATTTAGCGAAATCACGAGCCGTCTTTGCATCTGCGCCGGCAAACTCTTGGAGATTCATAACTATATTAGTGAAATTTGCTTTCTGAGCAGTCTGCTTATAGTCTCCGTTCTCTTGCTTCAATGGATTATCGATTAAATCTGCAAGATTACCTTTTGCTAACGCTTCATCGAACTTGGCTTCATTCAAGTGACCGTTATTATCATAGTATTTAGCAGAAATAGGCGTTAAAACACCGCCAATTCCATCTTGACCGTTACATACTTGGCTTATATTTTGTACGGCTACTGCTGCCTGTTCTGCCGTTGCGTTTCCGTTCTTATAAGCATCATAAAGATGTGTTGACATTGATAATACTTTCTTATCGTTTTTGTGTTCCAGATAAGTAACAGTCTCATTAATCAAAGACTTGCGATAATTTGAATCTAAAAAATGAGGAGACGAACTGACAATAGCGGAAAGAGAACCCATTGCTCCCTGTTTAGCTAAATCAACATAGAAATCTCCACTTGTAAAAGTCTTTGCAATATTCTGACCGGCTTCTTGTAACGAATTAGCATTAAGGATTTGGTCTGTGAATGGGTCAGCAAGACCACCCGCAATTTCTTCTAATCCTTCTTCTGCAAATTGATTAAGACCCATCTTCATACCGGGCACTACATTATCCATTTTTTCAGTGAGTACTTCTGTCGCCGCTTTTGCACCGGCATAAGCATTAGCCCGTAAATAATCTTCGTTAGATAAATTACCGTCTGCACCTAACTGATTGAAAGCCTTGTTCGATTCGTTACCATATACTGATGCTCCCATTAATCCTAAACCGATGTTACCGGCTGCCTCTGAGCCGCCTGTCGCAACGCCTAAGATTGTCTGAGGTAACATTTGACCGGTTGTCTTTGCTAAATCACCGATAACTGTACCTGCAAATTGGTTATTGTTATCTAATGCAGTTTGTACTTGGCTGTCATCAGCATCACTAGCAAACTGACCAAATTTTTTTGCTAAATCTTCATTACCAGCGATATGTGCGGCTGTTCTGCCAACGTTACCAACACCGGCTACCGTACCATTAATAGCGCTTGAAATACCGGCAGAATAACTTCTTGCTAAATCTGATGCTCCCTTAAGTACAACAGAGTGGTCTAATACGTCCTGATATTCTGCGTTCTTACGGTTAGATTCATCAATCTTTTTCTGAGCCTGTTTAAGCGTTTCTGAGTAAGTTTCTGTGGATTCCTTACGCTCTGCTTCACCAGCATTTTTACCCGTTGCAATCGCCTTTAAACCAGCACCAGCGGCTTTATAAACTTCATCAGTCGCATGGTCTCCGGTTGTGGTGGTAACAATAGAAGGAGCAGATGACTTAGCACTATAATTTGGGTTCGTCTTCTGCTCCGCTACTGCTTTGATTGTATTCTGGCTATTTTGATAATTCTTGTTCGCATTGTATGCAATATTCTTGCCCATCTGAGAAACTGTATTCTTGATGGCATTACCTGAATTTCTATACATTTGAGCAGAATTATCTGTGTATGTGTGATTACCTGTGGAGGTAGTGACAGTTGCTTGTACGTTCTGTGGTACATAGTCGCTTGGAACGTTGTTTACAGGCTGTGGTGCATTAATTGAAGCCTGTGTCGCATCTGTGGTCTGCTGTGCATTTTCTACGTTCTTCTTTAAGTTCTGTGCAAAGAAATTCGCAATATCATCCAACCAACTCATGTCAATACCTCCTTATGATTATGACTGACTGTTATACGCCTTTAGTAACTTTGTATATGTATCTTCTTGCTGTTGTTTCTTCAATGCGGCGGCTAATGCTGATTCATTTGCTGTCGTATTCGTTGAATTAAATCCGTTTGTGTTAAGACCGTTTGTAAGAGTAGATAATGCCTGTTGGTAATAGTTTGAATTACTTGGTGAATATCCCGAATATGTCGATGCAACTACATTCTGCAAAGCTGTATTGAAATCATTCAATCCGTTGACTTCGTTATCTGCTTTCTGCTTACTTGCAGTTGCTAATACAGAATTGATTGAATTAGCGATGTTATCCAATTCTGCCTGACGTTTCAGTAAAATATCATTCTGATTATTGCCATACGTTGTATTCAGCGATAAATTCTCCATCCGTCCTAAGCCGGAATCGAGATTACCTCTGTTAGCCAATGATTCTCTCTGATTGATTCTTGACTGGTACTGCCGCACTGAGTTCTGATTCAATAACTTCTGATAGTCGTTATTTACATCTGTCTTAGAATTATTGTATTTATCTACCTGTGCCTGTGCTGACTGGTCGATAGCAGAGTTAGCAGAACTGATAGCGTTCTTACGTGCTTCAATCTGCGCCCGTAATGCCGCCGCCTGTGCCTCTGCCTGTCTCTGTGCCTCTTCTCTTGCCGCTTGTTCTGCCGCCGCCTGTTGAGCCGCCGCAATAGCTGCCGAGTTGTCATAATTTGAGGAATCATCTTGTGCTGCTTGATAATCTGCGGTTACTTCCGGGTCAACCGTTTCACCGTCATATCTGCTTGCCTGAATACCGTTCGGGTTTGTGTACCAATCGTAATCCTGTGCAGAATCTCTAGTATTCATAATTACTTACCTCCTTTAACCGTTTTTAATGCGTTCTTGATAGCCAGTAATTTACTGTATCTATCATTTTTGTTATTTACATATTTCTGCTCGTACTGTGCTGTGTTATTAGACAATGAATTTGCGACATTCTGATTACTATTTGTTGCCGCTTGCTTTTGTGCTTGTAACTGTTTCCACCGTCTATTTGAAGCACTTCCTTTAGTATTAGAGCGCTGTTCCTGTCTTGCACTCTCTGAATCTAAATCTTCGTATTTGCTCATAATTAGCAACCTCTACCGCCTTTACCACCTTTGGACTTCTTCTTACCTTTGCAAGCCATGTTATTCTCCTTTCTACGAGAAAAAAAGGGAGATTACTCTCCCTCAACCTCTGTTGGTTCTACTTCTGGAATACCCTTAATTGAAATTAAGATAGATGCTAATGTTGCTACACCGGAAACGCTTAATGCGTTCATCCAATCAATACTGCCGAATGTAGCACCAGATACCAAGAAACCAAGCATTACTTCTGCGAATGTTTTTACTGCTCTAATCAATGCTGCTTTAAACCAATTAATCCAATAATTTTTGTCTTTCATTTTATTTTCTCCTTTAACTCGGCTACTGCCGGTTTCAAATCTTCATAAATTGCTGTGTAATCGTTAGTTAAATGTTCTTCTGCTTTTGTCAATCGAATATCAAGACCAGTAATATTAATCTGCTGTGAGTTCATCTGTAATTTAAAAGCATCAATATCCCGTCTTAATCCACGGATTGATTCAAGCATTTCACCTGTCTGTTTGGCGTTCTCAATGTTTCCTTTATTTACTGCGTTATTGATGGCAAGAACATTTACTACTACGCCTATACCACCAATAACTAAGGAAATGATTGCAGTTACAATTAATGGATTATCCATTAGCGTTCCTTCTTTCTACTCATACCATCCAACGCCCTCTAATTGCCATCCGTTGCCAATGCACGTTGTTACTTCATCCGTTGAACCAGTGAATAGATGTTCTCCATCGTTCGGATTATAAATCCGATAGATTGGCTTGCCTTTATCTTTGCTCATAAATCCATCATCTTCTAATTGCCAGCCACTACTTAACAATGAATCCTTTTCACTTTCTGAAATAGAATACATGTGCTGACCGTTATTCGGATTGTAGAAACGGTGAACAGGAATATTGCCGTCAGAGATAAAAGCAACTTCTTCATAAATCCATCCATTGCCTCGTGTATTAACGGCTTCATTATAATTAGCAGTATAGAAATGCTGATTGTTGTTAGGGTTATATAAACGATATACAGCGTTATTGACCTTTTCAATTCCTGTATCTTCTTCAATGAATGGATTATAAATAAATCCCATAAATGGATGATACGGAATGTTTAAATCATTCTTATCCAACTGTGTCAAGAAGAAACGTGTACCGCCATAATTACTCTGAGAAATTGTAATTGTATCTCCATCAATCGCTTCAACTACTCCAACGTGACCATAACCATTTGACCAGCAGATGACAGCACCTAGCTTTGGCTCATTACCTGTTTCGTATGATGTGCTATTAAACCAATCAACGGCATTGCATTGTGGCATTTCACATTGATTATCAGATAATTCTCTTGAACGACCATTCGCATATCCTACGCAATTAGGAATACAATAGCCATCTTCAATTTCAATGCATGGATTGTTACCGCCTGCATTGGTAGAAATATAATATTGGTTATCATCACTTGGCTCTGTGAATCTTGGACTAAACTTAGTCATGTTTAGCACCTACATCTTTCAAAACTGGAATAATAACTTTGATGTTCTTTTCCAAGTCATCATCTTTTGAATTTTTTAAATCTTCTAACGTCTGTTGTTCCATTTCTATTCCTCTTTTCTATTTACTAAAAAAGGTCATCTCCCATTTAAGGGAAACGACCTATGTCGTAATTCTTTATTTGAATAATGGTGAAACAAAGCTTAATACAAAATCATAATTTGCAGGGAATCCATTTGAATTTCTTATTCTAATTTTTTTATTATCGTATGCATTGGCTATAAAAATATAGCCACCACTATATGATGTTCCATCGCCATATCCCTTTTTTAAATTGCCATCAGATATTGTAATGTCTATATCATTTTGAGAAGACATTTCGGTTTTACATAATACTGCGAACGAATAGAATTGTGTATTGCCAACAATTACTCTTTTGGCAGAAGTAAGAGTTACACTACCAGAACTAGTTGAAACCGAGCACTTTGATAAAATATCTTCTTCATTTGAAACACTCATAGCTTTTCCACTTACAGGCAATAGATTGTTCTCCAATGTCTGTGCTACTTTTCTTCCATGACCTTTGTTCAGCATGGTGTCACCACCATTCTGTTAATTAGGGAAGTAGTAACCCCCCCCCGAATATTTTTCATACTCATTTTTTGTCCCTCCTTTTTTATGCTGTAAAGAACACAACCAATCCTGTTCTCCATGTAGAAGCAGATGGTGTATCATTTAAAACAACATTTCCATTCGCATCAACATAACCTTCCTCAATACTTCCAGTATTCGGATTTCTTAAAGAGCATTCAGTTCTGAATACAGGTTTGTATGGGAGTTTGAAAATAATATTAGTTGCGGTATTGACTACTCCATGAATAGAAACAATGATTAAATTTCCACATTTGTAAGCACAAAAACCTTCCTGCGGTGAAAAATT
>Ga0183101_1000112_pt3 | contig 11967 bp, 10 predicted proteins | sample Biomet3_FD_127790 | JGI IMG/M metagenome (GOLD analysis project Ga0183101, IMG submission 127790) | Microbial communities from bioreactor (seeded with sewage sludge) at LBNL, California, USA - Biofuel metagenome 3 | ecosystem: Engineered > Bioreactor > Anaerobic > Unclassified ... | reverse complement strand
ATGGTATGACAGATACTATGGGCCGTATGCACTCTGATGCTCAGTTTGCCGGTTCTTCATCTGTTCCTGCTCACGTAGAAATGATGGGATTCTTAGGAATTGGTAACAATCCGATGGTAGGTTGCACTGTTGCTTGTGCTGTTGATATTGCTCAGGCTTTGAATAAGTAATTCGAGCTTCAAGATAAACAGAATCCCTGTATCCATAATGGATACAGGGATTTTTTTATTAAAAAACATTATCTTTTATCTGATATCAGACAGCAACAATCGCTTCTATAAAAATAATATTATCTTTGCGTACATTTACAATTGAATAATACAGGATGTTAGATTAGAGTAAATGCCACAAAAACTAAGAGTAAGAAGCGATGGAAGACATTCAGTTAAAAAAGAGCTATCTAAAAGTAGATCAACCTTCCTATATAAGTTCACTCATCTGCCTTTTAGTAGGAAGTATTCAGATTGTATTAACCCGTATTTGGGCAATAGATGCCTCAGCACACTTCGCTCTTTTGACTATTGCTATTGTCCTCATTAGCTTCGCCATCTATTCCATAACAACCAGCATTAAAAATTCGCCAAGTGTCTTGTTTAATGATGATATACTTCTAATTGGTTCCAATGCTTATTACTGGACCGATTTTAAAAAAGCATCTTTCACCGGGAAAAAGCCATGCAAATGTATCTTTAGGTATTCAATGGAAGGAATGATGTTGCAATTTGGTAATGAAAAACCAGTTTATTTACTAGATTACGTGTACTCAGACCTTTGGAAATTAAAATTATTTGTTCAGCAAATTGTTATAGAGCAAAAAAAGAAGATGGAATTTCTACAACCAGAATCTCCTCAAGATGATTCTATTTACAGTAGGAAGATCTTTTATAAAGGAGACTGTTTCTTTTCAACTTATAGCATATTATACTGGGGTACTGTAGCTATTTTGATTATACTAGGTCTTGAATTTTGCCACATTTATTATTTATCGGATTGCACACTAGCCGGAACAATCCTCTTGATATGTATTACAGCTATATTAATGTTGCTTTTTTGGGCAATAAGCTGCACTATGCATTTTTTTGAACTATCCGATAACTATATCACGGCTAAAAATCATATTTTATTTTGGAAGAAAGAAACATACTCCCTGCAAAACATTCGTGAAGTAGGATTTGATAAAGGCTTCATCAATAATCGCCGATTCAGCTTAAAACTGATTACTAAAGATTTTAAATATTCCATATATCCCGCCGGAACACTTTCACAAAAGCAGTGGAAAGATTTAGGAGAGAATTTAAAGAAACACGGTGTAAAAGTACGTTATGAGTAATAAAAAGAGCTATCGGTATTTCCGATAGCTCTTTTATATGCAATATAATCTACGACAAACACGCTGTTATTTCTTGTCAGAAGATTCCGGAGCCTTGTCTATGAGTTCCATAAACTGATCCAACTTAGGAGTAATAATAATTTGTGTTCTACGATTACGCTGCTTTCCTAATGCTGTATTATTATCAGCTATCGGATTATACTCTCCACGTCCAGCTACAGTCAAGCGTTTAGGATCAACACCATAGCTATTTTGAAGCATCTGTACTACAGAAGAAGCACGCAATGAACTCAAGTCCCAATTGTTACGAATATTAGGACGGATAATAGGATCTGTATCGGTATTGCCTTCAACAAGTACATCATAATCCTTATAGTCCATTATTATCTTAGCAATTTTACTTAATGTTTGACCTGCTCTATCATTCACTTCGTATCCTCCGGATTTATAAAGCATGTTATCCGCAAGAGAAATGTATACCACACCTTTCAACACTTGGACATCCACCTCCTTAAGTTCATCACGACTTAACGAACGAGTAAGATTGTTAGATAACACCATGTTCAAAGAATCGGATTTGGATTTTGTTTCAACCAATTGCTTAATAAAGCGATTAGATGCGTTAATCTCATCCACTAACTTGGAAATATTTATATTTCCTTGAGAGTTCTGCAACAAACTCTTGTCTAATGAGCCCTGTAGAGCGGAATAAGCCGAGCGTAATTCCTGATTACTTTTTTTAGCTTCAGCCAAACGGTCGTCAAGGCTCTTGCCACTTGCGCGGCATTCTGCCAACTGAACCTGCGCATCCTGATAAGATTGGTTCAATTTACCATTCTCTATTTGCAACTTCTTATAATCATCTTGCAGCCCAACAAACTGCTTCTTGCTTACACAACTTGTAAACAAAAAACAACCCACTAAGAGAGATACTGAAAAAATATAACGTTTCATACTTACTTATATTTTGGTTAATATAATCTCATTCTTTGCTAATAACGCAGTATTCCCAACGTTAGTTTTACAAACATACATAAATCTTCTGTTACAAGGGAATTTATTATTGATATGTAACAATATATTAGATTCTTTAAAATGTTAAAAATAGGCCTATTAATTTATTTCATATAAACTTTTAAATCAATCATCTTTAAAATAAGCAAAGGAAGGAGAAGCTTATAAAAAGAATCCGGACAACAATCTAATACTATCGTTGTCCGGTCCATAAAGTTAGAATGAGGTATTTAAAAAATATTTAGAGGCTTTTCACAAAGCCCAAAAATATATTATTTTAAGCGATCCAGTTCTTCCAATGCTTCATTTTTCAAAGCCATAATGGAAGCAGCCGTGTCTTCACTTTCTTCTTTTAAAATATCTTCCGCCCAATGGGTGTTAGCTTCTATTCTCTCACGTTCACGTATTTCTTTGGCCTTGCGAGAATAAACAACCATACGCAATGATTGATCATAAGTAAAGTAATTCCAAACCCAATTAAGGAAAACGACTAGTTTATTGCGGACACCCAGAATAGAGCGTAAATGTACTACAAGCCACACCACCCATGCAAACCAACCATGCATTTTTATTTTACTAAACTCAGCAACAGCACGATTTCGTCCAACGGTGGCCATTGCACCTAAGTTAACGTAGCTGAATGCTTTAGGTTCCTTACCTTTAGATATGCGAACCAAATTCTTTGCCAACAGCTTTCCTTGCTGAATAGCGACTTGTGCCAATTGTGGATGGCCATTAGGATAATCTTCATCGGCAAATTGAATACACTGATCACCAATCGCAAAAATATTATCGTAACCTTCTACACGATTGTAAGCATCCACTTTTATACGATTACCTCTACCCATTACTTCTTTAGGAATATTTCCGATAGTCACACCCTTCACACCACTTACCCAGATGAAAGTACGAGTGGCTATTTCACTACCATCACCCAGCATAACTTTGTGATCTCGATAGTCAACTACCATCTTATTGAGTAAAATATTCACACCCATTTCACGAAGGAATTGCTCGGCATGCCGAGAAGACTCTTCAGACATAGCGGAAAGTAAACGCGGTCCTGCCTCAACCAAATAAATGTGCATTAAGCTGGTTGGCAAGTCCGGATAGTCATTTGGAAGCACAAAGCGCTTCATCTCGGATAGCACGCCGGCAATTTCCACACCCGTTGCGCCGCCACCCACAATAACCACATTGAGTAATTCCTGCTGTTCCAGTTTTGTGGCACAAGTAAGTGCCCGTTCAAGATTGGCAAGAATAGCATTCCGCAACCCCATTGCTTCGGAAACGGTTTTCATAGGCATCGCTTCAGCTTCAATATGCTTGTTACCGAAGAAATTACTAGTTGTTCCCGCTGCAAATACTAAATAATCATATTCAGCCTTACCTATGGACGTTTGAATCATTTTACGTTCCGGAAAGACTGCCCGTACTTCCGCCATACGAAAGAAGAAATTTTTTCTTCTTTGAAAATTTTTGCGGAAAGGAAAAGAAATTGAGCTCGGCTCTATACCTGCCGATGCCACTTGGTAAATAAGAGGTGGAAATTGATGATAATTATTCTTATCGAATAATACGACTTGAAAACCAGACTTCTTTAACTTGTTAGCTAGAGTTAAGCCACCAAAACCACCACCTACAATAACTACACGTTTTTTTTCGTTTTTTGCAATGTTAAGACTCATATCTACATGCTTTTTATAATACCTATTGTAATCTGTTTTGTTCTGCAAAATTAGGAAAAAGCGAACATACAAACATCATAAAACACAGTTCAAAATCATTTTTATTCAAATTCGATATAAAGAACTTTGATTTTGCCACATGGAGGTTGCATTATCCAGAATTTGTTAATTCCGTATTGCGCAAAAATGGGATATATGTGTAATACTAACATAACACAAGATAGTTTGAATGCTTAATAGTTAAAAAAACCACCACCTTTAAGTGCTAATATTATACCATAAGAACAAATTCGGCAACGCTCATTCAGTTTATTTTTCTGCATATATATTCCGTGTACATTCATTCTACAGAAACATAGATTTTTGTTATTAAACAATATTTTTGGCGTTTTGATTGTTAATAGTAGAAAACAAAATAAAAATGAAAAGGAATACTTATTTGGGAATACTCGGTATTTTATGTGCTTTATGTACATTTACCCTCTCAACAAGCATGGGACAAAAAGGAAAATCAATAAAGAAAAATAAAATGAATAAAGAAATTTACCTAGCCGGAGGCTGTTTCTGGGGAACAGAACACTTCTTGAAATTTATAAATGGAGTAGAAAGTACACAAGTGGGGTACGCTAACGGAAATATCGCAAACCCAACCTACCAACAAGTATGCACTGGGACAACAAACTTTGCCGAAACGGTTAAAGTACAATATGATCCTCAGAAGGTAGCATTAAAGCAAATTCTAGAGCTTTATTTCAAAACTATAGATCCCACAATACTCAACCAACAAGGGCATGATGTCGGCACACAATATCGTACAGGTATATATTATACGGATAAATCAGACCTTGCAATAATCCATTCCATCATCGAAGACATTGCAAAGAAATATACCAAGCCTCTCGTTGTAGAGGTGAAAGAACTTGAGAACTTCTACAAAGCCGAAGAGTATCATCAAGATTATTTAGACAAAAACCCCGGAGGATATTGTCATCTTGATCCCTCCCTGTTTGAATTGGCAAAGAAAGCAAATTCTTCAGCCAATACTGATAAGAAATAACTTAGCTTAGGATATAAGACAAATCAGTATAAAATGCAGCAATAATACTAATCGCTTTTTTCACTATAATATGATCGAGGGAGCGTATAAGATTTTCGATTTTCACATGATCGATATGAAATGCTTGGCTCCCTCTATTATTATGCAGATAAATTTCTATTATCGCTAAAAATTATGCTTCTATGCCAGTCACCGTCTTCAGTAAATAACCGATCAAAAAACTCAGGGCGGCAACAGAGAAACTTAAAACAGCCATTTCCAAAAAACGCCGTTTGAAGTTTTCATTGCGTGCGACTGAATAATAGAAATTGAAGAACGCAATAATAAGCAAAGCCATTATCAGCATGATACCAAGTGCCAACATTGTACTAGAAAGTAAAATGAAAGGCATAACCAAAGCCACTACTGTTATAATATAGGCTATACCCGTGTAAATAGCTGCTTTGACCGGATGTTTAGAAGGGTCTTTATCCGATTTAGTCGACAAATATTCAGATGAAGCCATAGACAAGGCAGCGGCAATACCGGTTATACTACCGGTCAATGCTATCAATTTCGTATCATTCAGAGCTAGGGTAAAGCCTGCCAATGCGCCCGTAAATTCGACCAACGCATCATTTAATCCCAGTACTACGGAGCTCATATATTCCAGCCGCTCTTCATTTATCAATCCAATCAATTGCTGCTCGTGCAATTCCTCGTCACGGGCCATTTCAGACAAATGCTCCAAGTCTTCATGTTGGGTATAAGTAGCGCTTGCATCCTTTTCTGTGATTTCCATCTGACGGACGGCAAAAGTCAAACCGAAAATGCGAGCCAGCCAAACATAGAGAGATATCCTGAATTTATTCGGAGATACATCTCGCTTTGTATGGCTTCGTAACGCTATATAGTGTTTCTTCTCATCAGCTGCAATCCGATGCAAAATTTCTTTGTTAGCAGGATCTTTTTCTATCTCAGCAAGCTTCCGGTATATTATTTCGGAAGTAGCTTCATCTTTCTGAAAGATTAACAACTGCTTTAGTAAACTCGGGCTATAATTCTGTTCTTGCATTTTATCCATTCATATAATGATTAAGCATCAGCTGCATTCTTAAATGCAGCTAACTTCATTTTTTCTTTAATAAGCTTTTTAGAATAACAGAGCTTTACATCAATGCAAATACCTACATATTCTAAATAATCAATTCAAAAGTAATCATTCAGAATGAAATTATGCTAATAAAATTATTAATAATTGCGCCGTTAACACCCTCAAAAACATTGTCAGTGGATATACAGTAGCATAACCTACCGCAGGAGCATCTGTGGAAGTGAGATCATTCGAATAAGCCAAAGCAGGGGGATCGGTCATTGAACCGGACAAGACACCTGCCAAAGTATAATAATTAAGCTTGAAAAGATAGCGTCCTACAATACCGGCTATAAGCAATGGAACCATGGTAATGACAACACCGTAGCCAATCCAAACATACCCACCCTTATAAATAATCGTATCAATAAAACCTTCACCGGCTCCTAGCCCCACGCATGCAAGAAAAATAGCAATACCTATTTCACGCAGCATTAAATTAGCACTCATTGTAGTATAGGTGATGAGCTTATATTTCGGACCAAATCTACTTATAAGAATGGATACAATCAGAGGACCACCTGCTAACCCTAGTTTTACAGGTTGGGGAATGCCGGGAAAAGCAAAAGGTAAGCTTCCAAGGATGCAACCCAATGCAATACCAAGAAAAATAGGAATAAGATTAGGATGATCCAAACGCTTCATTGAATTTCCCAAAACCTTCTCAGCATGCCCCACGGCAAGCTCGCTGCCAACTACGGTAACACGGTCTCCCATTTGAAGTTGCAATTGAGGGGAAGCAACCAAATCCACTCCTGAACGATTGACGCGGGTTACACTGGCTCCAAAATTATTGCGAATTTTCAATTGCGATAAAGTCTTTCCATTAAGTTCCGGTTTAGTAATCAATATGCGACGGGAAATAAGTTCTTTATTGAGTTGCTCCCATTCCACATTAACCTGTTTTCCAAAAAACACAGCAATAGCCTCTATATCTTTCGGGTTCGAAATGAGCAAGATCTGATCATCCAAATGTAACACCGTATCCGAGTTGACCAGCTCAGCCGTTTGATCGCCGCTATGATGACGTATACGCGAAATGACAAACTGCCGGTTTACCAAGGGACGTATGTCTTTTACCCGCTTACCGTCAATCGCTTCATTACGAATCTCCAGTGATATAGGGCGAACCGTTAGTTCTTGCAGATGCCCTAATCCGCTCTCCGCTTCATCTTCCTCTTTCTTAGTATTAACACGGAAAACGAACTTTAAAAGTAACAAAGACAATATAATACCCACCACCCCAAGAGGATAAGCAACTGCATATCCCAAAGCTATTTCCGGAGCATCCACTCCATTCAAATCACTATTAGCCTGTTGAGCGGCGCCAAGTCCGGGAGTATTAGTCACTGCTCCCGATAAAATACCAACCATTGTCGTTATCGGAATCCCCGTGATAAAGTGAAGCATTACCGTAATGGAAACACCTAAAAAAACCACCATCATTGCAATAACATTTAGCGTGAGTCCCCCTTTCTTAAAAGCGGAAAAAAAACCGGGTCCAACTTGTAAGCCTATAGAGTATACAAATAATATCAACCCGAATTCTTTCATAAAATGAAGCAGGTGTTCATCCAGATTCAAATCAAAATGTCCAAATACAATGCCAACAAAAAGTATCCATGTTACGCCCAACGATATTCCCGCTATTTTTATTTTAGCCAGGATAATACCAAAAGCTATCACAAGAGAAAGGATAAGTACGGAATGGGCAACTCCCCCACCCCAAAGATCGGGGTAGCCTTGAAACATATTACTAATAAAATCCATCATAATATTTTAGTATCATTTATTCGTTCTTCAGACAAAGTTTTTTTAATCTCCAGCAAACAGTCATGACATAAACAGTCCGAATAATTAGCTTTCACATAATTAAGCGAATTTTTATCAAGTCGCACAGTCGCACAATGACATAATGCAATTTGATCATGTAAGCATTCAAATGTCGCACCACAACGTGGACATACCTTTCTTTTAGGCATACCTTCTCTTTTTTAGATTAAACAAAGATTTTACAGCTATTTCCCTATCCCACGAGCAGAAATAGTTCTTTTTGTGAATGGCAGGTCTTCTGACTGACTCCCTCTCCAAATCCTTCCCGGCATAAATTCAACCAGTGGAAAAAGTCGTTAATGAAGAGTTTAAATGATGGAGCTTCACAGCAGCGGGACTGTACGGGATTTACACCCGATTCCCTTTTAATTTAAATGATGGAATAATCATTCAAAACCAATTCGTGGCAAAGATAAGAATAAAATACAAGAAAGCATAAAAACAAAAAAGAAGGTGTGGCAAAAAATGTCCGAAGAATTATCTCAACCATGGATAAAATATGTGAGATAAACCTAGCGTCCAATTTTCCTGCCGCACCTCTATTTTTTAAAGTATGATGCCGAAATGTATATTAAGCGAGGGTAATATCTTGGTCTAAATAGACGTCTTGAATAGCTTGAATCAGTTCAACACCTTCATTCATCGGTTTCTGGAAAGCTTTACGACCACAAATCAATCCCATACCACCGGCACGCTTATTTACCACAGCAGTATATACAGCATCTTTCAAATCGCTTTCACCATGGGACTCTCCTCCCGAATTAATCAAACCAACTCTACCCATATAGCCATTTGCAACTTGATAGCGACAAAGGTCAATAGGATGATTAGAAGCTAGCTTATCATACATTGCCGGACTGCTTTTGGCAAATTTAATTGCAGTAAACCCACCGTTATTAGTTGGCAATTTTTGCTTCACTATATCTGCTTTTATCGTTACTCCCAAATGATTTGCCTGACCGGTCAAATCGGCGGCACTATGATAATCGACGCCATCTTTTTTGAAACCATCATTACGCAGGTAACACCAAAGAATTGTTGCCATACCTAACTCATGAGCATATTCAAAAGCTTCGGCAACTTCAACAATCTGCCTACGGCTATCTTCCGAACCAAAGTAAATCGTAGCACCTACCGCCGCAGCACCCAGATTCCATGCTTCTTTAATCGTTCCGAACATTATTTGATTATAAGAATTCGGATAAGTCAATAACTCATTATGATTGATCTTCACTACAAATGGAATCTTATGAGCATATTTTCTAGCCACGGAAGCCAGAACACCATAAGTAGTGGCCACTGCATTACATTCAGCTTCGATTCCCAACTTAATAATATTCTCAGGATCAAAATATAGAGGATTCGGTGCAAAAGAAGCACCAGCTGTATGCTCAATACCCTGATCTACCGGTAATATGGAGACATACCCGGTATTGGCAAGCCGACCATGACCAAAGATTCGTTGAAGATTATTCAATGTCGGAATATTCCTGTCGGAATCAATCCACAACCGATCAATTACATCAGCTCCGGGAGCATGAATTAACGACTTATCAATCGTTTTACTCACATGTTTCAAAAGATAATCACTCTGATCACCTAGCAATTGTACTATTTTAGAATGTCCCATAACTATTTAATTTTTAGTGTTATTAATCAACGTATACTGGATGAAATAAGTTCTTATGATAGTACTTTTTAAAACAGTATTAACACTGTTCAATCTTATTCACTTTATCAAATTATCTTCTATAATTAAGTATGGATATGCGCTGATATTCAGGTGATAAGTTTTATCATTCGAACTCAAAAAAAGGGACTTTAAAGTAAACAATATATACATAAAGTTATTTAAAACCTTTCTAGGGAATTGAATTTATCTTTTAATATTCTTTTTTCTACTTAACCGTAGGAATATAAATTTTATTTCTAACTTTGTCAGCATATAGGTTTCACGATCATCACCAGTATGATACGGAATTAAAAGGGAATCTTGTGAAAATCAAGAACTATCCCCGTAGCTGTAAGTTTCCTCATGCACAATGTGCAAAGCGCATGTTACTACACTCATAAACCACTGATTATAAACAAATCGGGAAGGCATAGTAACAGAAACGAGTCAGAAGACCTGCCTGTAGCATTACACTCATTCATGGCTTTCGGGTGAAAAGCAATAGGATGTATCCGTTTGATCCATTTTATTACTCTGTTGCACGAGTTGTCATTTATTGGTTTGTTCAATGTTAATAATTTTAATTATCGAATCTTAAGTTTATTAGTATGATCAATTCAGAGGTATTCATTGTAAAAAGAGACGGAAAAAAAGAACTCTTTTCTTTAGACAAAATTAAAAATGCCATTAGTAAAGCATTTTTATCTGTCGGTAGTTTTGCAACTCAAGATGTTATCACTCACATCCTCAGTCGGGTGAGTATAAGCGATGGAAGCAGTGTGGAAGACATTCAAAATCAGGTGGAGATAGCTTTAATGGCAGAACATTATTATGCCGTAGCCAAGTCATTCATGCTTTATCGCCAAAAACATTTGGAAGATCGTGAAGTACGTGATAAACTACGCTTTTTAATAGACTATTGCGATGCTTCAAATCCGGCAAGTGGCAGCAAATACGATGCCAATGCCAATGTGGAAAACAAAAATATCGCCACACTGATCGGTGAACTTCCCAAAGCAAACTTTATCCGCTTAAACCGACGTCTTTTAACCGACCGTTTAAAGGATATGTACGGCAAAGAGCTTTCAGACAGATATATTGAGCTGTTAAATCACCACTACATTTATAAGAATGACGAAACCAATCTGGCCAATTACTGTGCCAGCATCACCATGTATCCATGGCTCATCAATGGTACCACTGCAATAGGCGGAAACTCCATAGCCCCCACGAATTTAAAATCATTTTGTGGAGGATTTATTAATATGGTATTCATTGTGTCGAGCATGTTAAGCGGAGCATGCGCCACACCTGAATTCTTGATGTACATGAACTATTTCATTGGAAAAGAATACGGAAAAGACTATTATAAAGATCCCGAAAAAATGGGCGATTTATCTTTGAAACACAGGAGTATAGACAAAGTAATCACCGACTGTTTCGAACAGATAGTCTACTCTATCAATCAGCCTACAGGAGCAAGAAACTTCCAAGCCGTTTTCTGGAACATAGCCTATTATGATAAGTATTATTTCAACAGTCTTTTCGAACACTTCTTTTTCCCCGATGGCAGTCAGCCCGATTGGGAATCGTTAAGCTGGTTGCAAAAACGCTTTATGAAATGGTTCAATAAAGAACGCACCAAAGCCATTTTAACCTTCCCGGTAGAAACCATGGCACTGCTTAGCAAAGACGGTGACGTAATGGATAAGGAATATGGCGACTTTACGGCTGAGATGTATGCCGAAGGTCACTCCTTCTTCACATACATGAGCGATAATGCCGATTCACTAAGCAGCTGCTGCAGGCTACGCAACGAGATACAAGACAATGGATTTAGTTATACGCTCGGTGCCGGAGGAGTATCAACCGGCTCAAAGAGTGTACTGACTATTAATCTGAACCGTTGCATTCAGCATGCCGTTAAATCAGGAATTCTGTATCCATTCTTTCTCGAAGAAGTCATCGACCTGGCTCATAAAGTACAGCTGGCTTACAATGAGAATTTAAAATTATTACAATCTAAAGGCATGTTGCCATTATTCGACGCCGGTTATATTAGTATGGGGAGGCAATACCTCACTATCGGAGTAAACGGACTGGTAGAAGCCGCTCAATTTCTAGGCATAGAGATCAATGACAATCCCAAGTACGAAACATTTGTTCAGGAAGTTTTGGGCATCATTGAAAAATACAATAAAAAATATCGGACTAAAGAAGTTTTATTCAACTGTGAAATGA
>Ga0183101_1000240_pt3 | contig 11974 bp, 11 predicted proteins | sample Biomet3_FD_127790 | JGI IMG/M metagenome (GOLD analysis project Ga0183101, IMG submission 127790) | Microbial communities from bioreactor (seeded with sewage sludge) at LBNL, California, USA - Biofuel metagenome 3 | ecosystem: Engineered > Bioreactor > Anaerobic > Unclassified ... | reverse complement strand
CTTTGCTGATAACAAAAAGGATTTTATTATTTAACCAAATTGTAAGCCCATTCGATCCATTCACAGAGGCATTCTAAATCCTCTTTCTCGACGGTAGCACCGCACCAGATGCGCAAGCCCGAAGGGGCATCACGGTAAGAACCGATGTCATAAGCAACTTTTTCTTTCTCAAGCGTTTTAATCAGTTCTTTAAGCTTTTCATCGGATAAATCAACTTTAAAGCAGACACTGGTACTGGACCTTATCTCTTTTGTTTCCGCTAAGAAATGAATCCAGTTGTTTTTAGCAACAAATGCCTCAAAGACCGCCAGATTATCATTTGTCCGCTGGATAAGTTGTTTAAGCCCTCCGACAGACTCTGCCCATTTTAGTGTTGCCAGCCAATCTTCATTAGCCAGCATAGATGGGGTGTTAATAGTAGAGCCTTCAAAAATCTCCTTATTCAGTTTACCACCTTTGGTCAGTCGGAAAATCTTGGGTAATGGCCAGGCAGGAGTATAGCTTTCTAACCGCTGAACAGCCCGCGGAGATAAAATCAGCATTCCGTGTGCACCTTCTCCACCTAAAACCTTCTGCCATGAGAAGGTAATGACATCCAGTTTATGGTAGGGTATATCCATAGCAAATATAGCAGATGTGGCATCGCAAAGCGTGAGCCCTTCCCGGTTATCAGGAATCCAATCGCCGTTGGGTACTTTGACTCCGCTAGTAGTTCCATTCCAGACAAAGACGACATCATTCTTGAAATCGACTTTCTTTAAATCTGGTAATTTCCCGTATTCTACCTCAAAAACTCGGACATCTTTTAATTTTAACTGTTTAGTGATGTCGGTTGCCCATCCTTTACTGAAAGATTCCCAAACAAGGACATCAACCCCGCGGCACCCCAGCATAGACCACAAGCACATTTCAAAAGCGCCTGTATCGGAAGCCGGTACAATACCTACCAGATAATCATCAGGAAGTCCAAGCATATCTCTTGTTCTTTTAATTGCTTCAGCTAATTTTTCCTTGCCAGGTTTGCTCCGGTGTGACCGGCCAAAAGGTGTATCCTTCAGCTCTTCAACAGAATAACCTGGATGTTTGGCACAAGGCCCAGAAGAAAAACAAGGATTATTAGGAACTCGTATTGGTTTCATTTTATCATTTCCTTTTTTGGTACTGTTAAGACTTAGGGGGATAAGAAATTTTCCAGCTATAGGTGAACATGCAATTATAACCATCCTCCTAAGACTTAACAGTACCGCTTTTCGGATAGGAACTAAGAACACATCGATTTAGAAAACCAACCAGTCCTGTTTACATTATCCATGTTCTTAGAATTGGATTCCTTAACACCCCAGGCCCTCTACTATTTAAAGACGTTTTCATTTATCTTTTCGTGCTACTTTTACACGGTCAAAACCGATGTTCTTAGCCACCAAGCCTGTTGAAAACAAAGGCTTCTTCGAGGGACGGAAGGATTTGCTTGCTAGAGTTCACCGATAAAGGAAAAAAGGTGGTTGAGATCGAAAACTGGGTAGATATAAAGTTTTTTGAGAATATTTGGAAAATTCTGAACGAAGAAGAACTTGAAGTTCTGGAGATAATCTGTAAAAAAATCGCTGCTGGGCTTGAAGAGAAAAAAGATGATTGATGAACGACAAATTAGACACATATATGATACCTGCTGCAAATATGACCGTACTGTCCTGGCGCTAATTAAATTCCACAGCCGGAGTTACAAATTATGAAAAATGAAGATACAAAAAAATTACATATCGCAATATTTGCTTCCCACAGAGGAACTAATATGCAAGCGATTATTGATGCTTGCAAAAGAGGAGATTTGAACGGGGAAGTATGTGTTGTTATAAGCAATAACTTAAATTCGCAAGCCTTGGAAAAAGCAAGAATAGCAGGAATTCCTGAATATCACCTAAGTAATAAAACACATCCAGAAGAAGATGAATTAGATGAAGCAATATGTAAAGTACTAACTGAAAGTGGCGTAGATATAGTCGCCCTTGCAGGGTACATGAAAAAGCTAGGACCTGAGGTTTTGAAACAGCACAAAGGACGTATACTTAACATTCATCCTTCACTTTTGCCCAAATATGGTGGCAAAGGAATGTATGGAATCCACGTACACAGAGCGGTTATTGAGGCAGGAGAGAAAACGACAGGGGTTACAATTCATATGGTAGAAGGAGAATACGATACAGGAAAGATAATTCGGCAATGTGAAATTGAAGTTCTGGAGGGGGATACAATAGATACTTTGTCAAAAAGGGTACTTGAAAAAGAAAACTCCTTCTATGTGGAAACCTTGAAACTAATAAGCGAAGGTGTAATCAAATTGTAATGGCAGAGATGGTTGAGTGTTTATAATATGAATAGAGCATAATGGAATAAAATAGAACAGAATAGAATAGAATAGAATAGAATAGAATAGAATAGAACAGAATAGAATAGAATAGAATAGAATAGAATAGAATAGAATAGAATAGAACAGAACAGAACAGAATAGAACAGAATAGAACAGAATAAAATAGAATAGAGCATATAAAGGAATTCAAAGCGATTTTATGGATATACACTATTGCTTGAAGCGGGAAGCACCAGCACAAATTTGATTTTTAAAACTCCCGAACCTCTGAAGTTCGAGATATTATTGCATGATATTTGTACTCATAATACATTGATTTTACAAAAATAGTTTCAAAACCATATCTATCTGCTATCTTTTTAACTGTAGAGGGGTTGTGGGCAAACCCAAGAATATCTCTTGGTCGATTACTCAAGCTTGCTGATAACATAACTTTAAACTCAAAACCGATTTTGCGTAAAATTTTCCAGGGACCTGCATCTTGCGAGAACAGCCCTATTTTCCACAATGGATACAGACGGGGGTCCAGTATGTCGAAAAACACTATTTTACCCCCTTTATTAAGGTAACTTGATGCATTAAAGAGAAAGTTATCAATTTCTTGCGATGTTAAATACTGAATCACTCCAGCTGCAGTTATTCGATCAAAAGAGCATTCCAGTTTGTCCCAGACAGTTTTATCATCAGCCTGAATTAACAATATATTCTCATATTTTCTTTCCCTGATTTTTTTGCTTGCTTCATCAAGCATGGATGCGGAGAAATCAACTCCTACGAGCTGTTCATATTCCGGCGCATAGTAAACCAGGAGTTCGCCTGCACCGCATCCAAAGTCAAGCAGGGTTTTGCCCCCATCCAGATGGAATAGCTTTTCCTTAGCTTCCATGGAAATAAATTCCTCATCTGAAGATCTGTGGCCACCATCTCTCCGATCTGCAAAAAATTCTACCCAAAAATCCTTTAGTTTGGATACGTTTTTTTCATTCTCCCCAAACATTCTATTTCTACCCCAAATCTCGCTTTTTATAAATTCCCCACTATAATATCCCCAAAACGAGTTATTATTTAAGGCTTATAAAGCTTATTCCTTGATTTAAGTAGAATCTCAGGCTCTTCGCTATTTTAAGTGGGTAACTTAAATTTAGCTCCTAAATGTGGAAGTAGCATATACAAAATATGAAAACAGCTTTTGTTGAAAATCACATTCAAGTTGCTGTTTTCATATTGATTGAATACTTTTTAACTAAACAATTATTTTCAACCAATACAAAACAGCGAAGAGCCAATAATCTTCAGTCTGATAGAGAGTTTAAGAGACCCTGAATTAAACTTAAATTTCAGAATCAGGTTATTTTTTCAAAGTACCGACAACAGGATAACCCTTTAATATTTTAGCCCCATGTGGTGTCTTGTCCATTTTTCCAGTGAGGTCTGTCCCAGCATTGCATCCTTTATGAGTACCATTTTTCCAAATATCACTATCAGATACATTATAGACCTGACCTTGATAGGCAACATATGCCGTCCCATTTTTACCGTTGTACTCTGCAAGTTCTTTAAGTGTATATTCTTTTAGTTCCGATACCCCTGTCACATTCTGCATTTCAATTGTAGTCTGTCTTTCAGTTGTATTTTTTACAGTTTGAGTAACTGCTTCAGCAGGAGTTATTTCTGCAACAGGAGTTTCCTTTACAGCTTCAGTTCCAGTTACTACTTCAGCTGAAGTTACAGCCTGTTCAGAGGTTCCTGTTTCATTTGGAGTTGTTTCATTTGGAGCTCCACCTTTCTGACCAGCGCATCCTATTGCAAGGAATAAACCGAATAACACTATCAATATAACAAGTGCTTTTCTCACTATTTCACCCATACGATATAGTATTGTATCCGGAAATGATTTTGCAGATTCAAAACCAGTTGAAAGTTCACATAAAATACAACAGCAGAAAAAGAAGAAGTTAGACGTTGAATAAATCCCAGTCGCATCTTGACACGGAAAGTTATTTTGTAAACTCCACGTCGAGAATTCTCAGAATAGTTTTACCGAACCAATCTACTTTTTACCGAACCAATCTACTTTTTACCGAACCAATCTACTTTTTACCGAACCAATCTGCTTTATACTCTAGTAGTAGATTCTGAAAAAATCTGATAACGCAATTTCTTGTAGACATAGAGTTTTCACGTTATCCTGCATTACTTTCCCAAATCTGACAAAAGGATAGAAGAACACCTCAAGTCTATTTTTTCGGTTTCCACTTTACCTTGACATTGTCAAATTACCTCTTTTTTGGAGTTGTTACTACATATTTTTCCAATTGATTCGCCTATTTTGAATATTTTTGACTTGACATTTTTGTTTTCTCATTATTCACCTTGATCAATACAGTAATTATTTGTAATGTCCTGCATTTTCACTTTCAAAATTGCATACTTACCAGTAACCAGAACGAAAATTCAGTAAAATCCTACTCACGTTTTTTGTCAGGAACCTTTCAATCTGCTTGCTCTTGCTCTTTCTCTCATCTCATTATCATGATTTAATATTCTTGCAAGCTCTCCCGCATTCAACACCTTCAATGGATTATGGAATTTCATAATCAAAATGACACCATGAAGTGAAATCTTATGAAATTTCATAAATTTTATCTTGTACGACAACAGAATAAGCATCGCAAGCATAACCAATGCCATATGATGATGCCATGCATTCCAGCTTCTCACCATGTATTCAGACATTCCACAATATCCTTTTGCATCTTGAAATGCTCTCTCAATCCAGTACCTTGAGCTCTGCATTTTTGCAAGTTCGTCAAATGAAGTATCCTCAGAAGCGTTACATAATGAATATTTAATGTCATTAGACTCTACATCTTTACTTATGAGAAGCCATAATGGCTTCTCACAAGGTAATTTATTTTGACGTCTCCATACTTTTATAGCCTTAAAATAGACTTTTTTGTACCCTCTTTCCGTTTTTCTAACTTTGATAAGTTTCCATCCATCAATTGAACTGGAAAGAGAATCAATTCTTGTTGATAATGTATTCAAAACCTTAGAAATTGTGGGTTTTCGTCCTCTTGTTCCCTTTTTCTCAGGAATCCCAACTAATGGTTCCTCAATATAAACAAGAGTATCAACCGCTACATCTGCAACAAAAGTTAAGCCTCTATTTTCAAGTTCTGTCAATAAATCCGGATTTTCACCGTAGAATCCATCCATTGTAACATAGGAAAAAGGAATACCTTCTTCTATTGCGTTATCAATCATTTCAAGGCCAAGCTCATGCTTGGTTCTGAACTTTATTTCCTCAGGAGGAATTTTAGCCTTTAAACAACGTGCCTTGTCATCAATCCATTTTTGTGGAAGATATAATCTCTCATCAATCAACATTCTCTTCTGTTTCTTAAAATAAGCAAGGAACACACCAACTTGACAATTATTCTTTTTTCCAAGGTTGCCACAATACTGATGAGAAACTCCAACAGAACTATTTCCAGATTTTTTTATGCTTGATTCGTCAAGTATAAGAACACCATTTTTGCCTATAGTTTTAATGGCATTTGTTCGAACAGATTTGAGGAGATCTGCAGGACGCCAAGGAGAAATTGAGATAAAATGGCTTAGTGATTGGTTGTTAGAGCATTTACAACAATAGATTGCCATTTTTCTCATATTCTTCCGTTTTGGCAGAAGAATCAAGCCATTAAGGTAATCAATACAGGTTAAAACAACACAACGAGTTTTTGTTTGAAAACAGGATTCAAGATGTTTCTCTAAAATGTATTTTTTTACAGAAATATTATTTGACTTGATGAAGTTATCTGTTATTTGTTTCATTAAACTAAATTTATAAAGGAAAATTATACTTCACGGTTGACGTGAAAAGGAAATGTGACAAAGTCAAGTTACTATTAAGAAAATTAAACTCATGAGGTCATGTTTTAATAGTATGACCCTATCAGGGGACATAGACTATGAACTCATAAATAATCACAATCATAAAAAGCAACAACAAGCAGGAGTAAAAAGGAAGTGATGGTATGACGGAACGACAGGTCGAAAGTGTACTTATTGAGATCCCGAAAGGAAGCCGGAATAAATATGAATATGATAAAGTGAAGAAAGTGATTAAATACGACAGAATGCTTTTTTCTTCAATGGTATATCCCTCAGATTATGGTTTTTTCCCTAATACCCTGGCCCTTGATGGCGATCCTTTAGATGCTATGGTTTTAACGTGGGAACCTACTTTTCCGGGCTGCATAATAGAGGTACATCTTGTGGCATTATTCGACATGGAAGACGATAAAGGAAGAGATCAAAAAATACTCTGTGTTCCAAAGAATGACCCTATGTGGAATTATATCGAGACCGTTGATCAGGTTCCTCCTCATTTATTTAAGGAAATTACTCACTTTTTCCAAACTTACAAGAATTTAGAGGAAAAAAAAGTGAGAGTTATAGGTTGGAAAGACCTCGAAACAGCAGTCACTGTACTTCAGGAAGCTAAAGATCGATATATAGAACAAAAGAAATAAAATCATCAGTGAGGGGCTTAAGCTCTATAATTTGTCCAGCTAAGTGACTCTTAAAAATCTATCATTTTTACAGTCTTGCCTATGCCTGGAGACAGATCTTTCTCGTTGAGCGTGGTAAAGTCCCACTCACTGATTCAACTACCTCATATCCTCTGTCTTTTTGACCACTCTATCCGTCGATCATGAGCCATTTTCAGCAGGAAATCTTCTGCGGCTTCAGAGAAGCTACAGTATTCATGCCAAAGCCACCCGCCTGGCTGCTCTGGCACTACAATTATCCCTTTTTTATCCGCAACGCCCTGAAGGATTATCTGTGCGGCTTCTTCAGCTGGAATTGCGTCTTCAGGGGCTTTTATCTCTTCATGAACTGGACCCAGTATAGGCTTTTTCCAGATCCGTGAAACGACAGCTGCGGGACATGTAACTGAAAAATGAATGCCTTCTTCAACAAATTCGTACCGCATGCTTTCACTCATCCCAACAACTGCATATTTGGTAGCGCAATAAAGAGCCTGGAATGGAAAAGGTATCAGTCCTGCAAGTGAAGCCGTGTTAACAATATGCCCTCCACCCTGAAGACGCATAACTGGCAACGCGGCATTAATTCCGTATATAACGCTCCAGAGATTGACATCAATAATGGATCGCCAGTGTTCAAGCGTAGCGTCAACAGTCGGCATCGTACCTCCAATCCCTGCATTATTAAATAGAAAGTCAATTCTACCTTCCGCGGCAACCACATCCTGAATAGCTTTATCCACCTCCGGCTGTTTTGTCACATCAACAAGTAGAATTCGAATCTGTTCGGCATATGCATCAAGATTCTTAGCCGCTGATTCCAGGCTTTCCGCATTTCGACCAGCCATGAAGACTATTGCTCCATTTTCCAGAAGCGCTTCACTTATCGCATACCCGATTCCGGAATTTGCACCGGTTACCAGACAACATTTATCCTTGAAATATTCATCAATCCCCATTTTCATTCCCCTTTCTACTTTTCATGTTTCCCTTTCGATTGATTCTTTTTGACTTACTTTCCTTTATATCCGGGTTAAGGCCCGAGCTGGCGAGTTATCGTCAGAGTAGCTACCAAATAGGCAACAGGCCCGGTATATATCAACTTGAACAGTGCCAGTCTGTTTACAGAAAGCTCCGTAATACCGAATAAAAGGAACATGGAAACGGTTAAAGTCACCATGATAAGTACAGCACAGATGAACAGCACCATGCCCAGTAATGCCCCTTGCCTCGGCAGCCTTGACAGTATCGGTCCCGGCTGGGGCAGGTTTTCATCTTTGAAAAGGCCGGCTTGAAGCTGTCGATTAATATCAGCTGCCGAGAAGACCGCCACAAGCCAGGTCATCACGATTGAAGTGATTATCGTATCAACCACAATTCCGGATAAGGTAACGGTATCCACGTTCCTGTTGATGAGAAATGCCAGGAGAGGGTTTACCACCATGTTAATCAGGGCGGCTGCCAGGGCCTGTTTATAAATATATGAATCAATTGAGCTCAGGTTTACCATACCTCCGCTCCACTACCAAAATAAGCAGTGAACCTTTTGAAGATTCTTAATTTATGGCAATCATTTCTCCCCAATTCACGCCAAACGATTAAGCGGCATTAAAACTTGTCTCAAAACCTGTCGGTAAACGACAAACGTCCTTCAAAATCCCCCAATAAAATGGCAGACTACAGGCTTTCTGTGGCTGCTGAGAGACTCTTTTTGACCCCTTATTGCTGCATATCCGTTAGATCGGTTATTCATAATATTATATAACCAATATAATATAATAATCTCAATTCAAAGTGAGCATTATAACATATCATACGCCTAACAGATTAGATTACATATATTATGCATATTATATATTATAGTCTCAAAATTATAATCTGAATACTTGGGGGGATTGACCACGTTCCGATTTGAAGAAAATAAATGTTATAGAATGCCAGCCCACTTTGGAGGTTTTGACTACCCTGGTCCTGAAGCTGCACTGCATTACAGGGATGCAGTTTCTATAACTTTTGCATATACCACGGATGAAAACCAGCTGGAAAACTACGTGCCCGAGGGTTTTGAGCTGTTACGTCCTGAACTTAACGTTTCCTACAGTCAGTTCAGAGAGATTGACTGGATGGCAGGAGGAGGATATAATTTAGTTCAGGTCAGTGTGCCAGCTCGTTTCAACGGTAAGCGTGACCAGGTGGAAGGACAATTTATTCTGGTGGTCTGGGAAAATAAAACCTGGCCGATTCTTGGGGGAAGAGAGGAAACGGGTATACCAAAAATTTATGCTGACATCGAGGACCTGCACATCATTCAACCTAACTACTACACAAGTGCAAGTTATGAAGGAAACACATTTCTGCGCCTGGAAATACTAGGGACAAAACCTGTGGATAGGCAGCTGTTAACGAAAATGCAGGCTTCTGCAGCCACGATCAATGCCCTTGGATGGCGATATATCCCCAAAGTTGGAAGTCCCGGAGCAGACTTGAGCCAGCCTATCCTATATCCTCAGGGAGCCGAGGTCCACAGCGCCTGGACAGGGAGTGGCACTGCCAAATGGACTCCATTGAGCTGGGAGCAGAACCCTGGCCAGTGGCATATAATAAAGGCGCTGGCAGAGCTGCCTATTTTCGAGATAGCTCCAGTCATCATGTCGAAAGGTATCGTCGTTTTGAAACCTAATAACGGGCGTGTTCTCGAATAACTGGAAATCGAATAACTGGAAATCGAATAACTGGAAATCGAATAACTGGAAATCGAATAACTGGAAATCGAATAACTGGAAATCGAATAACTGGATATCGAATAACTGGATATCGAATAACTGGATATCGAATAACTGGAAATCGAATAACTGGAAATGTACCTGCTACAATCTGCAGATTTTTTCTAACTTTTTGCAGGATGATCGTAAATAAAAACATTTTATGGGTATACCAGCATTCGAAGCTCCTGTGAAATATATAAAGAACCTTTCTTAATTCAAACATCATGTTTTAAAGTCTTCGATAAGTATTTATTCACTAAATTAAGGTTCTTTAAGGTATTATATGTATAATAAAGCTTTTTTTTAAAATTAAATCTCTTTAAATCCTTTATTTCCAAAAGTAACTTTATATTTTTGCCAGCTCATTTAATGACTGTCAGCGGATCAATAGTCTGAAGACAATCGAAAATACGGAAAAAAATGGAATAATGGAAAACCCAGACAAGAAAACGTAAAACAACTGAAAAACCAGTCAAGAAACCCACTATACAATCAAACAAGAAAATCACTATAAAATCAGGTAAGAAAACAACTGAAAAACCAGGCAAGAAACCCACTATAAAATCAGACAACAGAACAATTCAATACAAGATCACTAGCTCGAAAAACAAAACTAACGAAAAAACAGAGATTGAAGTCAATAACGGAGTACGCTATGAAAGTAAAAACAAAAGTGTTAAACTCAATTTACCGTTTTGCATCGGTAATGATAGTATTATGCATCCTTCCTTTAGGAGCTTTTGCTTCCGAAAACAAACCTGCATTTACTCCTGGAGATAACATAACTGAAGAAAATTTTACTGATGTCCAGGCGGGAATGCTTGATTCCATTAGCGAACAAATTTCTGAACTTCAGAGTTTCTATACTAATGTAAGCGAAGCTTCCAGTGCATCTGACCTTCGGGAAGTCCTGTCAAGTCAGAAAGGTGCAGGCATACCTCATGGAATGAATATGGGACCTGATGGAATGAACCATGTTCTCTGTGGGATGCCTGGATTATTTGACATCACCAAGGTTGAGAACGTAACTGACGATAACTACACTGAAGTTCAGGCCGAAATGGTTAATTCCCTTGGAAATATGACTGAAACACTTAACGGTCAGCTGGACAACACGACTGATGAAAATATGACTTCGATGCTCAATGAACAAGTAACTGATCTTGAAAACCTGTCCAGCGAAATAAGTTCAGCTTCCAGTGCAGAAGAACTTCAAAACGTTGTATTCACCTATTTGCAAACCCAGGCTACCGACTCACTCAAAATGGAAATCGAACACCTTGAAGAGATGGCAAGTGAGAGCGGGAACACAACCGATGAGAATATGAGTGAGAACCTTAGCAGCAGGATCACAGAACTCAATGATCTAATAGAATATATTAACGGAGCAGAGTCACTCGAAGACCTTAAGGAAATCATGTCCTCTGCTCAGGGAATATCCGGAATGGGAGTTGGAGGTCAGATGCATTACTAAGGCGACTTTCCAATGAACCTTTGGAAGGACGCTTGAAAACAGCGCCGAGAACAACACTAAAGCTTAAACTTAGACAGATTTGATGTATCGATTAAAGTGAGATGAAATTGATAAGAATAGGAGATTGAAGATTAAAAAGGAGATGATATGAAGATCTCTACCTTCCTCTTTCGAAGCAACCTATGATAAATCCCAAAATAGTCAAGGGGATGATATAAAATATCTCTATAACATGCTAAATAACATACTACTAAATAACATACTACTAAATAACATACTACTAAATAACATACGGCAAATTTCAAAAAATTACACCTAAATTTTGCAGTAATGTTGAATGTAAATTATACCTCCGTCATATGGTTCAGCCAAATATATGAAAAAGATTTTTGAGGACCTATTAAAAAGCATAACGGCTGAACCCCTCCCTCACTGAAAGTTTTGTAATGACTTCTAAATCCTTTTTGTATTTTTAGTAATAGACAACTACAAAATGTTATTGAAAAATCTGGCATCTTTGAATTGACGGACTGGAACATAATATCCTTTCTATTAACAATAGTAATACATGGCGCCATCAGCGAGGACTCGGTCAAGCCATTTAATGCAGCCACTTAGTAGAGGGTAGTTATGGTTTTGATCACGGGTCATTTGAGGATATATCGATCAAGCCTGAATGCGATAGTTGTCGTGTAATCCCAGTGTTCCTGCGGGCTTCTTGGTAAGTTCTTCCTTCAGTAAGGTTGCCTCGATAACGAAACATGCCTGAAAAAATTATAATTTTATAATAAGTAAGACCGATAGTTAATTA
>Ga0183101_1000813_pt2 | contig 11978 bp, 17 predicted proteins | sample Biomet3_FD_127790 | JGI IMG/M metagenome (GOLD analysis project Ga0183101, IMG submission 127790) | Microbial communities from bioreactor (seeded with sewage sludge) at LBNL, California, USA - Biofuel metagenome 3 | ecosystem: Engineered > Bioreactor > Anaerobic > Unclassified ... | reverse complement strand
AAAATATGTGGAAGCAATGAAGCAGGTTGAACATGATCAGCAGTCACCATGTCTTGATTGTGGCAAAGACTGCAATCTGGATCAGCAGTTCAGATGTCAGAAATATAAAGACTGGAAGAAAAGAATGTTTCTTTCCAGTTGATGAAAGGAAGGTGGACAGTGTGAAGAATTCATTGAATGTAAGGCAGGAAAAGTTCTGTCTGGAATATGCATCCAGTGGCAATGCATGTGATGCATACATGAAAGCATATAAAATCCCAAAGGGAAAAAGGGACTATGCAAATGCATGTGCAATCAGACTTGTCCATCAACAAAAGATTGTCCAGAAGTTGCAGGATCTATCTGCAGAAATGAAGTCTGAAAAGATTGCCAATGCTTCAGAAATGCAGGAAGCACTGACAAAGATCATCAGACAGGAATTGGATGAAGAAGTGTTGATGACTGAAATGGTTGGTGATGGCATGTCTGAAACAAAGAAGTATAAAAAGAAGCCATGCAACAAAGATGTCATCAGTGCAGTTGATAAACTGGCAAGGATTCAAGGACTGTATGACCAATCCAATCCGTTGAAGGTCTTGATTCCAGTTTTTACAGATGAAGAAAAGATTCCTGAATAAGGCTTGCAGGACACAGTTCTATTACAAATGCATTGATGGGAACTGGACATGTCATCCTTGTGGCTATTGCACATACAAACATGGTGTGCTGACCAAAGGATTGATGCACACACATCAATGCAAGAAGCGTGAATGCAAGCGTTTCAGGGAAAGGAAATTTGAATGATCCAGAAAGTTCAGATTCCACTTCCAGAAATGATTGGTCATGGATATGGGAAGTTTTGGAAGTTTCGTGGAAGATACAGAGTTCTAAAAGGATCCAGGGCATCAAAGAAATCAAAGACAACAGCATTGGACATCATATTCAAGATGATGAAATATGACGGATCCAACACACTGGTTGTCAGAAAGACATACAGGACACTTCATGATTCCTGCTTCACTGATCTGAAGTGGGCAACCAGAAGATTGCATGTTGATCATTTATGGGATTTCAAAGAATCCCCTTTGGAAGCCACATACATGCCAACAGGACAGAAGATCCTGTTCAGGGGATTGGATGATCCAATCAAGGTCACATCAATCACAGTTGACTATGGAATACTGTGTTGGGGTTGGATTGAAGAAGCATATGAAATCCTGAATGAATCAGATTTTGACACACTGGATGAATCAATCAGAGGTCAGATACCTGAAGAATTTCCTTATTTGTGGAAGCAATGGACACTGACATTCAATCCTTGGAATGAACACCATTGGTTGAAATCAAGGTTCTTTGATCATGATGATCCAGAAGTCCTTGCAATCACAACCAACTATCTATGCAATGAATGGTTGGATGCAAATGACCTGAAGGTCTTCAATGACATGAAGACCAGAAATCCAAGAAGATACAGGACAGCAGGTCTTGGAGATTGGGGAATTGTTGATGGTCTGATATATGAGAACTGGAAAGAAGAAAAGTTCACACTTGAAGACATCAGGAAGACACATCCGCATCTGGTGACACTTGCAGGTCTTGATTTTGGATATACAAACGATCCATCAGCATATCTGATTGGATTCTTGGATGCTGAAAGCAAAGACCTTTGGATTTGGGATGAAATGTATCAGACAGGTCTTTCAAACAGAAAGATCTATGAAACTATATTGTCCATGGGGTACATCAAAGAAAAGGTCACTGCAGATTGTGCAGAACCAAAGTCCATTGATGAACTATGGAATTATGGCATGCACATCAAAGGTTCCCTGAAAGGCAAGGATTCTATTGCAAATGGCATCCAGTTCATTCAGGATCTGACAATTCATGTGCATACAAGATGTGTGAATTTTGAAACAGAGATTTCAAACTATACATGGGACACAGACAAGTTTGGAAAGAAGCTGAATGTTCCAATTGATGACTTTAACCACTTGATGGATGCTTTGCGTTATATGTTGGAACAGTTCATCCGTGGAAGTCATTACAACAGCAATGTGAAAGGTGGAATTTGAAAATGGCAAATATATTACAAAATGGGATTTTCAAAATTGCTGATGATACGATATTGACACCTGCATTGTTGTCAGAGTACATCACAGCACATGAAAAACAGGTTCAAGAAACATTCATGAAACTGAAACAGGCATATGAAACGGATATGGAGATATTTCATCAGGCTCCAAAGGCATCATATAAGCCTGACAACAGGATTGCTGTCAACTTTGCAAAGTACATCGTTGACACAATGAATGGTTTCTTTATGGGCATTCCAATCAAGCTGATTTCAGATGACAAATTGGTAAGTGCTGAAATAGAACTTCTGGACAAATACAACGATCAGGATGATAACAATGCTGAATTGTCAAAACTTTGTGACATTTATGGCAGAGGTTATGAAATGTATTTCACTGATGAATTTGGAGAAATAGGAATCACATATCTTTCACCTATGGATTCATTCATGATATTTGATCAGTCAATCCTTGAAAGACCAAAGTATTTTGTAAGAACATATATTGACACAAACAACATCAAACATGGTTCAATCAGTGATGACACCTATGTCAAATGGTTCACTTTCAATCCTGATCTGAAATGGGATCTTGATGAAAAAGGAAATAGTGTTGTATATCCGCATGGTTTTGATGGTGTTCCTGCAGTTGAATTTGTGGAGAATGCTGAAAGACAGGGAATCTTCCAACCAGTCCTGTCAGACATCAATGCCTACAACAAAGCCATTTCAGAAAAAGCCAATGATGTGGATTACTTTGCGGATGCCTATATGAAGATACTTGGAACCAAACTGGAAGAAAATGATCTGACACATATCAGGGAAAACAGAATCATCAATTTTGATGGTGCTAATGATGGATCACTGGTTGTTGACTTCATGACAAAGCCAAATGCAGATGCAACACAGGAAAATCTGATCAATAGGTTGGAAAAGCTGGTCTTCATGATCAGCATGGTTGCCAATATAAATGATGAGAATTTTGGAACTTCATCAGGTATTGCATTGAAGTACAAACTTCAATCCATGTCCAATTTGGCAAAGACCAAGGAACGGAAGTTCACATCTGGAATGAATCAAAGATATAAACTTCTGTTTTCAAATCCAGTGTCTGGAATGAATGCAGATGATTGGACAAAAGTCACATATAAATTCACCAGAAACTATCCTGCAAATGAACTTGAAGAAGCACAAATTGCAGGTGCATTGTCTGGTATTGTTTCCAAGGAAACACAGTTGTCAGTTCTTTCTGTTGTTGATGATGTACAAACAGAAATCAATCAGATTGAAAAGGAAAAAGCTGACACTGCCACAGGATACAATTCAGGATCCTATTCAACAGATAGGACAGTTCCAGAAACACAGCCAACTGTGAACACTGATTCAAATACAGGTGGAACAAATGGCAACTGATAAAGAGTGGAAACAAAGACAGCAGGAATATGAATATTGGAAGAATAGGCAGAAGCAGTTGAATACCAAATTGACAGAAAAGGAAACTGATCTGAAGAAACGGTTGAATGACTACTATCATACTGAACAAGTCCAATTGAAACAGTTGGTGTCATATTATTATCAGGAATATGGAAAAGAAAATGTTCTTGAGTATAGAACCATGTTGGAAGGTCTATCTGTTCCAGACAGGGAACTGTTATTCAAGAACATCAATGATTTCATGATCAAATATCCTGAATATGCCCATCTTGCCCCTACTGCCACAAGCATCTATGAATTGAACAGGTTGGAAGGTCTTGCAGAATCAGTCAAAATGATGTCCTTGGAACAAGGTGCATTTGAAGACAAAGAGATCACAAAACATCTTGAAGATGTGGCATCGATGGGTGTCAGGTCAATTACAGATGCTACAGGATCATTCAACAAAGAAAATTCAACAATCATCAAAGCAGTGGTCAACAAGGATTGGACAGGTCAAGGATCCTATTCAGATGCAATCTGGAAGAATAAGGAAAAACTGGTTGAATATGTCAAAACTGATTTTACCAATGGTCTGATCAGGGGTGACAACTATGCAACCATGACAAAATTGCTGACCACAAGGATGTCTGATGTATCAAAGAATGATGCCTATAGACTGATATTCACTGAAGGGACACATGTCCTGAATGAATCACAGGCAGAAGTGTTGGAAGATGATTTTGAATATTATTCCATAGTGACTGCAGGTGATGATTCAGTCTGTGAGATATGCCAAGCAATGGAAGATGAATCCACAATGGATCCAATTCCATTTTCTGACAGGGTGGAAGGTGACAATTTTCCACCATTTCATCCTTGGTGCAGATGTACCTATTCAGTCGTTATTCCAAAACGGAACAGCAAAATAAAACTGAATGATGATCAAAAGAAAGAAGTCCAAGATTTGTTGGATGAAGGTGATGATGAATAAAATCCTGATATTCACAGCACCATGGTGTTCACCATGCAAAGCAGTGCTGAAGGAAATGGATGTTCTGATCAAGAAATATTCTGATCAGATTCAAGTGATTGATGGAACAGTTCCAGAGAATATCAATCTGGTGAAGAAGTATCATATCAGCAGGACACCGACAATGGTGTTCCTTCAGAATGATGTGGAATATTCTTTTGGTGGAATCAAGGTTTCAATGGAACATTTAGAAATGTGGTTGACTGGACATGATAAAAATTGAAATCACTGAAACAAGTGTGATCTGTGATGGTCATGCATGTTATGCAGAAAAAGGAAAGGACATTGTATGTGAAGCAATCACAGCATTGTTCCAGACTTTGGATCAGTCATTGGAAGTCCTGACCAATGACCACTTCACAACCTTTATGAAATCAGGGCATACAGAATTGGTGAATGAGCATCCAAGTAAAGAAGGAAAACTTCTGATGGATGCTTTTTCTTTAGGTGCTGAAATGATTTCCAGTGCCTTTCCTGACTACGTTCGGGTGTCCAAGCATTAAAGACATAAAACTTCATGGAAAAGACAGGCGTGATGTCTATAAATTACGGAAAGGAAGAAGTTATGAACAAGTACAAATTTTTGAACACAGCATATTTATCACAGTTATTTGCAGATGATTCAGGATCCACAGGAACAGATGATCAGAACAAAACAGGTCAGCAGGATGGAACGGATGACAAGCAGGAAGGTGAAAAGACACCACCTGCAGATGAAAAGAAGTATTCAGATGCTGATGTGGACAAGATCATTGACAAGAAGTTTGCTGAATGGCAGAAAAAGCAGGATGCAAAAGTCAGTGAAGCTGAAAAACTTGCCAAGATGAATGAACAGCAGAAAGCAGAATTTGAACGTGACCAATTGCAGAAAAAGTTGGATGAAGTGATCAGAAAAAACACCATTGCAGAAATGTCAAAGACTGCAAGACAGATGTTGACTGCTGAAGGTGTAAACATTTCAGATGCATTGATTGAAATGATTGTTTCTGATGATGCAGACACAACAAAGACCAATGTCACACAGTTCACAACATTGTTCAAGACTGCTGTCCAAGATGCTGTCAAGGATGCTTTGAAGCACAAAGCACCTAATGGTGGAAGCAATGGTGGATCAGGTATCACAAAAGAACAGATCATGGCAGTTCAGAACAGAACTGAAAGACAGAAGCTGATTGCTGAACACATGGATATGTTCAAACCGGAATAAAAATAGAAAGGTGGTATAAAACCATGAAAAAGAATTTAAGCTATGTAGCACAGTTATTTGCACCAGAAACAAACACAATTGTTACAACAGATTTGACACCAGTCATTTCTGTTGATCACAACAACAGACTGGTCACAGGTATTCAGTCCCTGCAGACAATCCTTGGAATCACTGAAATGACACCAATGACTGCAGGTTCACAGGTAAAACAGTATAAGTACAACAAGAAGAACACACCTGATCAGGTTGGTGAAGGTGAAGTTGTTCCTCTGACAGAGTATGAAAGAAAACTGGTCAATACATTCAATCTTGTACTGAAGAAGTACAGAAAGCAGACCACAGCAGAAGCAATTCAGTCCTATGGTAGAAACAAGGCAGTCAATGACACAGATGCACTTCTGGAAAAAGAAGTTCAGAAGGAAGTCAAAGCAACATTGATTGAAGCTATCAAGGCAGGTACAGGAACAGCATCTGCATCCAAGCTGAATGATATGAAGTCCCTGCAGAAGGTTCTTGCTTCCATTTGGGGAAATCTGACAACCTACTATGCAGACATGAATGTTACACCAGTTTATTTTGTCAATCCTCTGGATGTTGCTGATGTCCTTGCAACAGGGACTATCACAACACAGACTGCATTTGGATTCACATACATCCAGAACTTCCTTGGTCTTGGTACAGTCATTTTGGATCCTAGCATGACAGCCGGTTCCGCTTGGGGTACAGTCAAGGAAAATCTGAATGGTGTCTATGTTCCTGCATCTGGTGATGTAGCACAGACATTTGGTCTGACCTATGATGCAACAGGTCTGGTTGGAACAAAGCACTATCTGGCAGACAACAGTGTATGTGTTGATACTCTGATGATGACAGGTACAACATTCTATGCTGAAGATGCTTCTGGAATTTTCAAGGGAACAATTGTCACAACAGCATAATTGAAGAAAGGGAAGGTTGATTGATATGACAACATTGGAAGATATTACAAAGCGGATTGAGGTCAGAATGACAGGTGAAACCTATGATAAAACAGTCATAGGTGAACTGGCACAGACTGTTCTTGACAGACTTTGCATCAGACTTGGTGTCACATCAGACACCTTCCCTTCTTCTTTTGTTTCAATTGCAGTTGATGCTTCAGTCAAATTATACAGAAGAAGATTCTATGAAGGTATTTCTTCAGAGAATGTTTCCAATCTGTCTGATTCCTTTGTGGAAGATATTCTGAATGAGTATTCTGAAGAAATCAGCACATTCAGAAATAATTCCACAAATGGCATTGGATCAGGGAAGGTGGTCAGATTCTTATGATCTGGACGGATTGCATTATCAAAAAGTCCACAACAAGTGGTCAGGATTCTCTTGGAAACCCTATCCAAAGGGATCCTGTCATCTTGTGGTCTGGAAAAGGAAGATTCACCAACTGGACTGATCTTGAATTGAAAATTGAAGACAGGACAATCACCAAGGATGAACAAGCATTTGTCATTCCTGTTCCATATGAAACAATCAAGGATGCTGAAAAGGCAGTCATGAATGATGTGGAATATGTAGTGAATGACAAATATGATCTGTCACCAAGGTGGTCAGTGTTGAAAGTGAAGGTGTACAAATCATGAAATTTGAAGTCAAAGGGGTTCAACCTTTAGTTGATAAGCTGAAGGAATTGTCCATGGCTGATTATGATCAAGTTTGTGAAGATACTGCTGTATCTATTAGAAACAGAGGTATCAAATCACATATTCCATCACAAGGTGGAACACCTATTTCAACAGAAAAAACAAGACCACATGGTCAGCATGGTGAATTAAGGGAATCAATGATGGCAATTGGTAATGAAGTAGGGTACACAAAAGACTATGCACCACATGTTGAATATGGTCATAGAGTGTGCAGACCTGCAGGGAATCAGATTGGATATGTGGAAGGGAAGAATTTTCTTGCAACCAATGTTGAACTGGAAAAACCATTGTTCAAAGAACGGATCAAGGAAATGCTGAAATCTATGGTGGAATAAATGTTGAAACAACTGTCAATGATAGACCTGATCAAAGCGATTCAGGAAAGAGTGAATGCAGGAACAGGACTGAAATGTGTTGATCATGTGGAAGTCAATGAACCAAGTCCATTCTATTATGCGGTTTTCAATGGTGCCAATCCAGTCAATTCCAAAACTATGTTTGTTCTTGATTATAGGGTGAACATTCATTGCATTGCTGAACCAAGTGATTCCAGTGTACCAATCTACAATCTTATTCAAAACCTTGAAGAAGCTATGACTGAAGACATCACATTGCCTGAAGGATATACATTGATCATGCAAGTGAACAATGGTGTTCTTCCAATTTCCACAGATGAAACCAATGAAAAGCATGCAGTGATTCCATTCACTTTCAGAATTTCATATGGTTTCAAAGCAAAAATATGAAAGGTGGTATAAAACCATGAAAAGATATATTCCACAGATCTTTGCATCTACAAAGACAGAAAATTTCACTGGTGATGGTACCAAGAAAGTGTTCACACTTTCTGCCACACCAACAGCAATCACATCTGTGACAGTTGCAGGAACAGCATTGGCAACATCAGCATATTCCTTTGCAGGAACAGCACTGACATTGACAACAGCACCTGAAAGTGATGCAACAGTTGTGGTTGTATATACAACAGCAACATTTGAAGACTATTGCAATTTTGATGCAAACAGTGCCTCAGCGACAGCAGGAAAAGATCTTCTTCTTGCAATTTGGAATGCTGAAGGAACAGCTATTCTTGCATTAGGCGGTCAGCAGTCTTTGAAGATCAACAGATCTGCAGACACTGTTGAAGTCACATCCAAGGACACTGATGGTGGATGGAAGTCCTTCATTGGTGGCATGAAAGAATGGTCTATTGACACAGGTGGCATCTATGTGGCTTCTGATGAATCCCACAAGATCCTTTCCAAAGCATTTGAAGATGGAAGTCCTGTGTGCATTAAGGTCTATAACAACAAGACCAAGAAGGGCATGTTTGGTGGTCTTGGATGCATCACAGACTATCCTGTTGATGCACCATATGATGATTCAGTCACTTATTCTATGACATTCAAAGGAATGGGTGCATTGGTTGATCTGACACTGAATCCAGTTGCCAATGAAAAACTTCCAGAATAAAGGGGAATAAAAAATGTTTGAATTCAATGGTAAGCAGTATGAACTGAAGTTCAATATGGAACGGCAGAAGTATGTGGAGAATACAACAAAAACTTCCCTGATGGGTGAATTTGCATCCAATCAGGGAATGTTTTCCATTCTCACAATGGAAACAGTATTCAGATTCTGTCTTCATGAATGTGGATCAGATGTGTTTGTTGGTCAGAAAGAAGCAGTGCAAATCTGTGATGATCTGATCAAAGAGAAAGGATATGGTTCCGTAGTTCTGATGATTCAGAATGCAATGAAGGATTCCATGCCTTTTTTATTCCAAGCCAACTGATTGACTATGAATATTTCAGACAAAAACCTTTGAATCCAATTGACAAAGAAAAGGCAAAACCATTTGAACAAGAAATGGATTTTGCCTTTTTTGCTGTCAATTTTGGCTATTCAAAAAGGGACTATCTGGAATTAACAGATAGGGAAAGAATGTTCATCTATAAAGCATATGAAAACAAAACGGTCAGTTGGACAACATTGATGCGTGATGCAGTTTCCAATGCAGTTGGAAATGCTATGCGGAAAAAGAACAAACCATTTGTTCCTTTATGGCAGAAGAAACCAGAAAAGGCAGACATGGAAGTTGTTCACCAGAACATGAAGACAGTTCTGGAAATTGAGAAAAATGAAAAAGGATGGATTGAAAAGATCTATGAAGCAAATGGAAAGAAGGTGAAGCGGAATGGCTGATTTCTCACTTGGTGTCATCATCAATGCAGATGATAAGGCATCAGATACATTCAAGGAAATACAGAAAAATGTCAATAGTTTCAGTTCAAACATGCAGAATGCAGGTGCCAACATCCAGAAATTTGGATTTCAGGCAACAGCAGTTGGGACTGGATTGACAAATTCCATCACTGTTCCTTTGAAGACAGTTGCTGATCAGTCAATTTCTTCATTCAAAGAGATTGATTCAGCAATGGACACCATTACAACAAAAACAGGTGCCACTGGTGATGCACTGACTGAACTTCAGGACATTGCAAAGAATATTGCAACAACCATTCCAGTTTCTTTCCAAAATGCAGGTGATGCAGTTGGTGAAGTGAACACCAGATTTGGTGTCACTGGTGATGATCTTTCAAATTTATCCACACAGTTTATTGAATTTGCAAATATTAACAACACAGATGTCAGCACATCTGTTGATAATGCATCCAAAGTTCTTTCCGCTTTTGGAATGCAGACCAGTGATACAGGAAGCCTATTGGATGCCCTGAACACTGTTGGACAGAAGACTGGTGTTGATGTGAACACACTTGCAGGTGAACTGTCATCCAATGCAGTAGCATTCAAAGAAATGGGATTGTCTGCATATGATTCTGCAAACTTCCTTGGACAGGTTGACAAAGCAGGTATGGATTCCAGTCAGGCATTGATGGGTTTGAAGACTGCTATGAAGGTATCAGCATCAAATGGAAAGACATTGAATGATTCACTGAAAGCATTCAGTGACACAATGTCATCCAATAAGTCAGACACAGACAAACTTGCATCTGCCTATGAGTTATTTGGAACAAGGGCAGGTGGTGCAATTTACAATGCGGTACAGAATGGAACACTTGATCTTCAAGGGATGTCAGGATCTCTGACAGACTTTTCTGGATCCGTTTCCACAACATTCAATGACACACTGGATCCAATAGACCAGTTCACAACAACCATGAACCAAGTAAAAGAACTTGGTGCAGATGTTGGGAATAACCTTGCAGAAATAGCAGTTCCTGCATTGCAGTCATTGGCAGGTGTTGTCAGCAATGTTGTGACAGTTTGGGAAGGACTTCCAGATGGAATGCAACAGGCAATCCTGATTGGTGTTGGTGCAATTGCAATTCTTGGACCACTGATCACAGGAATTGGAAATTTCTGCATTGCACTTGGTGGAATCATGACAACAATGCCAACAGTCATTGCAGGGATTGGTGCATTCAATACAGCACTTCTTGCATCACCTATCACATGGGTGGTTGCAGGAATCATTGCAATCATTGCGGTCATCATGCTTCTTTGGAACAACTGTGATTGGTTCAGGAACATGGTCACAACAGCATGGCAAGAAATCCAAAAGGTTGCAGGTGTTGTCTGGAATGCAATCAGTGATGTCATTTCAACAGTATGGAAAACCATTCAGGATGTCTGGACAGCATGTGAACCATTCTTCACAGCATTGTGGGATGGTATCAAAGCAGTTGCAGAACCTGTCTGGAAAGCAATCATCATTGCAGTGTGCATTGCATGGTCAATCATCAAAGGTGTGTGGGATGTTGTTTCACCATTCTTTGTTGCCTTATGGAATGGAATCAGTGCAGTTGCAAAACCAGTGTGGGATGCAATCAGTGGATTTGTTACAGGGGCATGGGACACTATCAAAGGCATTTGGGATGGTGTCACAGGATTCTTTCAAGGCATTTGGGATGGTATTTCAGAACCAGTCAAGGGAATTTGGGATGGTATCAAGAACACATTCAGTGGTGCAATTGATTGGATCAAGGGACTGTTCAATTTCCAATGGTCATTCCCTTCAATCCCACTTCCACATTTCAGCATTGACGGATCATGGAATCCAATAGACTGGTTCAGTCAAGGTGTTCCACATGTAAATGTTGAATGGTATGACAAAGGTGGTGTCTTCAATAGTCCATCAATCATTGGTGTTGGTGAGAAAAGACCAGAGTTTGTTGGTGCATTGGATGATTTGCGTGACATTGTACGTGAAGAATCAGGTGCAGGAATTGGAGAAATGACTGTCAATGTTTATGGAACAGATAACCAGAACACAGAAGAACTGGCAGATGCGGTCATGGATAGGATTCAAATCAAATTTGAACAGGCAAAAGCAGGGATTGGGGGTTGATGATCATGAATATTGAACTGAATGGATTAAATTCTGATGATTATCATCTTGTAGTTGAGCATTTCCCATCCTATCCAATGCCAAAGCGGTCATTCAATATCTATTCTATTTTAGGAAGAAATGGTGACATCTATCAGGACAATGGATCATGGGAAAACTATTCTGATGAATATCAGTTGTCATTGGTTCTTGGCGGTGTGGACTATTCAACTGCAATCAGA
>Ga0183101_1001395_pt3 | contig 12000 bp, 12 predicted proteins | sample Biomet3_FD_127790 | JGI IMG/M metagenome (GOLD analysis project Ga0183101, IMG submission 127790) | Microbial communities from bioreactor (seeded with sewage sludge) at LBNL, California, USA - Biofuel metagenome 3 | ecosystem: Engineered > Bioreactor > Anaerobic > Unclassified ... | reverse complement strand
TCTGACAGAATACTCAAAATGCTGCAAACATACTATGCAGATAAAAGTATCTCTGTGGATGTTGCCGTAAGAACATTCCTTTCTTCATATATGGGACTGACGCGCATACTTGATTGGGATAATATCATCTTGAAAATATTATTTCAAGGCCGTATCTCGGAGCGAAACAAGCAAACCAGTTTCTACATGAAGTTGAAGGCTGCTCCTATGATAAAGGCCGCCTTGGACGAACGACTTGAGAGAATCTTTGGCTGTTCGGTTGATATGAATACGGAAGTCAAGATAGAGAAATTGGTGCAAGTGCTGAAATACAATGCTATAGCCCAGAACCTTGCACCGGTGAATGCAGATAATTATAAAGCTATCAGAATCACAGACTCTTTAGCTTTACAGCAAATGAACCGTATTCTGGAGTTGGCGTTGAGCCAGCCAAAAACAGCAGAGGCTTTAGTCGAGGTCTTTCAGGAATTGGGAAAGGATATTCATGATGATGACTTGATCAAATGGTATGGTACAGATGCCAATTATTATTATATTCCTGACCAGTTGTGTATTCCCATTCTTCGTACATTAATGGAACAATCAATTGCAGAAGAGCCGAAGAAGGTTCTTGACAGATTGGAGGAGTTGATGATAAAACATAGTGATAATGGTGAGTTGGACATGGTGATGGATTATGACATTCTCGTAGCTCGTTTTTATGAGTGTGTATTGTCACTTGGCTCTCTCACATTGAATCACCCTGATGATTATCTTGATAAGTATCGTAGTGAATATTTCCTGATAGACCAACTTTACCGTTTGTCTATTGAAAACTATTACAAAATCAGTCCTTCTATCAGCCTTTATGAAACCGTTCAAAAGGTGAAACTTGCATTGGATAGTCATTATGCAAAACTCTGCAACCGAATCAATCTGGAATGGATGCGTTGTGTGAAAGAAGCCGGAGGAATGACTGCTGTACATGCGCTTCGGCAGCAGAATTTTTATGAAAGTCAGATTAAACCTATTCAGAAAAAAGTGGTCGTTATCATCAGTGATGCCTTGCGCTATGAAGTGGCGCAAGAGCTCATCGGGGTACTTGCAAAAAGAAAGCACATAGCACATCTGGACTTTGGAATTGCCATGCTTCCATCGGAAACAAAGTTTTGCAAGCCGGCATTACTTCCACATCGTGAATTGAGATTGTACGGTGAGGAGAATGGAACGCAGAATATGGGTGTGGATAATAGAATATTGGATTCAACGGCTAAACGAACAGAACAAGTGGATTCTTATCGTTCCGGAGCTATTTGTGTGGATTATGAAGTGGTCGGTAAATATGATCAAGAGAAGAATCGTGAGATATTTAAACATCCTCTTGTCTATGTGATGCATAACGCCATTGATGACAAAAGTCATGGAGCAACGGCAAAAGAAGTGGCAGACAGTTGTCGTGACGCCATCAATGAATTGGAAATGCTCGTTCATAAGATTCACGAAACATATAATGTTACAGAAGTGTATGTAACATCTGATCATGGATTTCTCTTCAATGACCAGGATTTTAAAGAAAAGGACAAGCATAAAGTGACAGAAGAGGTGCTGGAGAAGAGTTCACGTTATTATCTTACCAAAGCTGCAGAAGATGTTCCTGGCATTGTAAAATTTCCATTGTCGGAGGTATCAGAAATGAATACCGAAGGTATATATGTTGCAGTACCAGAAGGAACAAACCGCATGGCTGCACCTTCCGGTGGGTATTTGTTTACTCATGGTGGAGCTTCTTTGCAGGAATTGATTATCCCTGTGATCGTTAGTCGTCAGGAACGAGAAAAAACAAAACCGTCTGTAGGTGTAATGGTGCTTGACAGAAATTTGTCTATTCAGGCTTCACGACTGCGCTTTAAACTTTTGCAGACAGATGCCGTAAGTATGGATATGACGGAACGCACCATTAATGTTGCTTTGTACTATAATGATCAGGCTGTTACATCGGTCAAGGAATTTGTGTTGGATAATACTGATGCTATTTTGGATAATCGTAAAGTATTAGTTGATTTGACACTGAACCAAAATGTAAACGCAAAGGTGCTTCAATTGAAAGTATATGATAAGGACCATCCTCTCAACCCTCTCATCAAAGAGAATGTAATGAATAATACGCTTATTGGAAATGATTTCGATTTTTAAAACTGAATGACTATGAATTTACAAGATAAAGTAATGGATGCCTTTATTGGCAAAGTTGTACGTAAGGATTTGGCTTTTCTTGTCAAAGGAGGCTTGCCTGTGCCTACCTATGTATTGGAATATCTACTCGGACAATATTGTGCCAGCAATGATGAAGAAGTGATTGCTGAGGGCTTGGAAAAAGTAAAACAGGTTATTCAAAACAATTATGTTCACCGGGCCGAAGCTGAATCTGTAAAAGGACTCATCAGGGAGAATGGCCGCCATCGCATTATAGATAAAGTGACGGTTCTATTAAATGAGAGATCAGATGAATATCAAGCTTATTTTTCTAATCTTGGACTGAGTAATGTGCCCATTGGTACAGAGTATGTAAAGAAGAATCCCAAATTACTGAGTGGCAATGGGGTATGGTGCATCGTGACAGTGGGCTATATTTCCGGTGAAGACGTGAAAGTCCGTTGGGAGATACAAAATCTGAAACCTATTCAAATCAGTAATATTGACATTCAGGAATATATAGACCAACGGAAGAATTTTACTACTGAGGAATGGATAGATTTTCTCATCCATACCATTGGTTTGAATCCTGAAAAATTTAACCGTAGAGAAAAATTGATTTCGTTGGCACGATTGCTGCCACATGTAGAAAACAACTTCAACTTTATGGAGTTGGGACCAAAAGGTACAGGTAAGTCACATGTATTTCAAGAACTCTCTCCCTATGGGGTTCTCGTTTCTGGTGGTGATGTTACCAGTGCTCGTCTTTTTGTAAAGATGAGTGGAAATAAGGAAATTCTTGGTTTGGTGGGATATTGGGATGTTGTGGCTTGGGATGAGTTTGAACAGCAGAAAGGCAGAACAACGGATGCTGTGCTTATTGATACCATGCAGAATTATTTGGCTAATAAATCGTTTAACCGAGGAAAAGGAACTCATGAAGCTTCGGCTTCTATGGTTTTTGTTGGCAACACAAAGCATACTGTGTCATTCATGCTGAAAAACAGTCATCTTTTTGAAAGCATTCCAACTTCGTTTGTCAAAGGTGCATTTTTGGATCGTATTCATTTGTACAATCCGGGATGGGAAATCAAGATGTTGAAGAAGGATTCTTTTTCTAAAGGCTATGGCCTTATCACAGACTATATTGCTGCTGTTCTACACGAATTGCGTAATAATGATTTGACAAATATGTTGAAAGATTATGCCAAGTTTGATCCTTCTCTATCTGAACGTGATCATCTGGCTATTCGTAAAACATTCTCGGGGATGGTGAAATTGTTATATCCGGATTTGAAGATGACAGACGAAGAGGCCTTCGAGTTAGTAGATTTTGCTGCTGAAGGACGCAAACGGGTGAAAGATCAGCTATATATCATTGATGAAACGTTTAAGGCTGATCCTGCATTTTTCAAGTACACGAATTTAAAAACAGGGGCAGAAATTCATGTGGAAACATTAGAAAGATTAAGCAATCCTCAGATAGTGCCGGCATATATACCTTATCCAACAAATAATGCACCACTTGCAGATGATATAGAAGAAATAAATAAATCAGAGGATATAAACGAAGAACATGCAAATGAAACAAAATCACGTCCACGCATTTCCATACTTGAGGAAAAGAGCCTTTCATTCCGTATGGGACAGACTGGTGTCTCTTATGAAAAACTTTTCGCGCCTTATCTGGAAAAAGCAGGAGAGATTACCATAGAAGATCCTTATATCCGTACTTCTTGGCAAATCAAGAATTTTATGGAGTTCGTAACGATGCTAATCGATACACGCCCAGTGGATGACTTGAAGTTGAAACTCATAACGAAAGAAGAGGATGAAAAAATTCCAGATCTGATAGACCATTTTGATGACATAAAAGATGACTTGGCCGGATATGGCATCAATTTCGAATATGGGTTTAGTGATTTCCATGACCGTTGCATCAAGACTGATACAGGATGGACGATAGCGATGGGTAGAGGATTAGACATTTTTGAAAAGTACAATACATATTCTGTGGCTATGTCCCGTCAAGATAAACGAAAATGTAAAGATTTTATGGTGACGTACATCAAAGGATAATATTAAATAATATTGGTGTGAATCTGAAACAATTAAAAGATACTGTAAAATATTGAATAACGATGCCAACAAATAGTAATGCCTCTTTACGTTATCGTATTTTAGATAGGTGCTTTAGTGACACTCATCACAAATATACTATTGACGTTTTGCTTGATATTATCAATGATAAATTAGAAGATAAAGAAGGGTGCTCGATAAGTATTCGACAACTTCGCAAAGACATTCAGGATATGCGAGACAGAGTAATGTATGATGCTCCTATTACAGCATATCCACTGGAGGGTCGGAAATGTTATTATCGATATTCCGATCCCAATTTTTCTGTCTTTAATAACGAGTTATCTTCAGAAGAAATAGAAAATCTCCGTGCTACAATAGAAATGCTGGGTAAATATCGGGGAATTCCTGCTAATACCTGGATAGAGGAGGTTGTATCAAGTCTTGAATATCGATTCGATATAAAAGCGAATCCTGAAAATCTGATTTCATTTGAACAAAATGAACAACTAAAGGGATTGGAATATCTTTCAACTATTATTGATGCAACCATCAACCATCAACCTCTTGATATAGACTACTGCACATTTAAGGGAAATAAGATCAGAATGCTTATTCATCCATACTATGTTAAACAGTACAACGGAAGATGGTTTTTATTCGGTTTGGATAATGGACATGATAGAATTGCAAATGTAGCTTTAGATAGAATACAACACATTAATAATGCGAGCGTTGTATTCAAGAAAAACAAAAGTGTCGACTTTAGCACTTATTTTGATGATATTATTGGTGTTACTATTCCTCAAGAGAATGTTAATAAAGAATCTATTGTTCTAAGATTCGCTCAAGAAAGATTCCCCTACGTTATTAGCAAGCCCATCCATCAGTCCCAAAAAATTATAGAAGGAGAGGATTGTGAGGTTGAAATACAAGTAAAGCCCAATAGAGAGTTATACCAGCAGATATTTTCATTCATCCCAGATATAGAAGTGATATCACCGCAATGGTTAAGGAATGAAATAATAAAGAAAATAAAGGAAAATTTAAAAAGATTTTCTATTTGTGCAGAATGACTGCATAGTAGCATAATACCTTTGTGATGTAATTTAAAAACAAAGGATTATGCCAACAAATAAGAATGCCGCAATTAGATATCAAGTACTTGACCGTTGTTTGAGCAACTGGGCAAGACGCTTTTACATTGAAGACCTCGTTGAAGCCTGTAACGAAGCTTTGTATCAATATAATGGTGATAACAAAAAAGAAGGTGGAGTTAAGAAACGTCAGGTACAAGAGGATCTAAAATTTTTGGAAAGCGAGGAAGGCTACAGAATGGGTATCGATGCTATCAAAGATGGTCATCGTAAATACTACCGATATCATCATAGAGGAGATTCTATCAAAGACCAACCTATAAACCAAGAGGAATTGGATTTAATTCATGATGCGCTCCTACTCATGAAACGCTTCAAAGGTGTACCACATTTTGACTGGATGGACGAAGTAGAGAGACGACTCTATACGACAAGTCAACTCGGTGAAAATAGTAAATCTGTGATAACATTTCAGTCTAATCCCTATTTGAAAGGCATGGATACATATTTCCGATCTTTATTTGATGCTATCGTAAACAAGCGTGTAATTGAAATCGTCTACCATCCGTTCGGTAGAGATCCACGCACTATCACTATTCATCCGTATCACTTGAAGCAATATAACAATCGTTGGTTTCTTATTGGTAAACAAAGAGATTATGATAAGCAACTGGCAAATATCGCTATTGACAGAATTGAAGGTCTGAAAGAAACATCTAAGTCTTATGAGCCTTTGGATGATGATTTCGATTTTGAGGAGTATTTTGGTGATGTAGTTGGTGTTTCCGTAAATGATACTCCGGTTGAGAATGTGGTACTATACGTGAATGACAGTGTAATTGGATATATAATTACCAAGCCGCTTCATGAATCTCAGTGCTTTATGCCCAATAAAATGGAAGATGGACGTTGGAAAATAACATTGAAGGTAAAGGATAACTACGAACTTAAATCACTGCTTCGTTCATTCGGCGAACAAATAGAAGTTATGTCACCTGTTTCATTACGACAAGAGATGCAAGAATCTACAGATCTCATGAGTAAGATGTACGCCGAAGACAAATAGAATCTAACAATGCATATTGAGTGCATTGTTAGTTTAGATATTTGTACTATAGAACAAATAAGCAATGAATATGACTATAAAAACAAAAGAAATATTGGTTTCCACCCTTGAAGGGCGCTTTAAGAAACTACATGATGCTGCCAATTTTGCTGAAAATTGTAGCAATGCATTAGCTTTTCATTCAGAAAAACTAATGCAATTTAAATTGACAATAGAGCAGGTAAATGCTATTTGCAAACTGAATAATTCTATAGGTTCCTGGACGGATAAGTTCTCAAAACTCGCAGAAAAAATGCAGTCTGTTGAATCACAATATATAGACCATTTATCACAGGATAAAACAAAGTGTGTATTAATAGAAGAGATACCGACATATGCCAAGAATGAAATTCCAAATACTTTTGAAATGTCCGAGAAGCTGTTTGACATAGGATATTACGAAATGGAAGGTGACCCCTATGGCGCAAAGGAGCATAAATATACACGAGAAGCCATTTTAAATAATTTACAAAAACTTCACATGAATGCTATCTTGTGTATAAAGGCTTTGGCAAATGCATCATATAATGGCATTTGGAAAGAAGTAGAGCAAATTGTTTTTGAAATATACGATACAATGCCAAGCAATGAGTTTATAAATATGTGCAGGCTTTTTGCCATTAATAAATGGGCTGAATCTAGTAGTGAAAAACTTTTAACTAAATAATGAATAATATGAAAAGAATTCTATTTTATGTAACAGCTATTGTGTCATTGACATTATTTGCTGCATGCTCAAAAGATGATGGTAATGGTTTTAATATCACATCTTCAAAAAGTGTTGAATTGACGAGCAAAAAGACATCACAAATTGAATGTTCAGATCCTAAGGCAACGTATACCTCTGAGAACGAGTATGTGGCAACGGTTTCAGAGACAGGACTTATTACCGGTAAAAGAGTTGGAGAAACATATATTGATGTAAATGGACAAAAATCCATCAAGGTTTCTGTTACACTTGTTTACACTCAATTCACTGAACCTGAATTCTTGTTCGGAGCAACAAAAGATGAAGTGTATGCAAAAGTCGGGACAAACTACTCATTGTCAAATGAAAGTGGTATCGCTTATACTACAACAAATGACAGAGTAAGAGGTTATTTATATCTATTAAAAGACGGAAAGGTTTCATCGGTAGTAATGGTAGTAAATAGCATCTATTTTGATAGTTTGACTGATTTTCTTCTTAAAAGGTATGCACCGGCTACATTTTCTGAAGAGAATTATACGGTGTTATATGTAAATGCGCTAACTGCAGACAAAATTACCATGATTATAGGAGAGCAAGTATATTCTGCATCCATAATTAACGTCGTTTATATACCTTATAGCAACTCTAAATCTCGTTCTGTAACAAATAGCGAAAGTATTAAGCGACAAGCTAAAAGTTTACTTGATGAGTTGATTTTAAATAATAGGTAGGTTGAATATATTATTCTAATGATGATTCAGAAAAATACAATTTATAAAATTAAGATGTGATGAAAAATATTTTTACTATAGCAATAATTTTAGCTTTTACTATTATATCAGTTAGTGCTCAAAATATATCAAATAACTGCTATCGCGGTTATGTTGATGCAGGCTATACTTTTGGTATAGAAGGTGATTATGATTTTGGAAGATTTGAAGTAAATACTTCTCATGGATATCAAATAAATCCGTATCTGTATGTAGGTGCAGGTGTGGGACTTCATTTTATGTCTTCTTACAAGACTTCTGGAATGGACATTCCTTTGGACACGAGAGATAGTAAGGTTGATATTCCTGTATTTGCCAACGCTCGATGTAATATCCTAAAAGGGAAAATTTCTCCTTTCATTGATTTGAAAGGTGGTACTTATGTCAACAACAACGGCGGTTTGTATGTCAATTTATCTACCGGTTGCCGTATTGCAACTAATTCCAAACAAGCTGTAAATATCTCTGTAGGTTATACCACCGAGAAATTGGAGTTCCAGACATTCTCTCACTTCACAAGTAATTACAACTTGGACTACATAAGAAAGCCGGTAATGTATAATGCAGAAGGAATAACTCTAAAGATGGGTTATGAATTTTAATATACAACGATTTAGTTAATTATTAATACAATAAAATTATGAAAAAATTAATCATTTCAATCGCTTTGATTTTTGGAGCTTTCATGGCAGTCAATGCACAAATACTTCGCGCTGATGAGTTGGAAAAATACGCCAAAGAGAAATTTGGTGATAAATGGGTAGAAGCTGCCACCAATCTTGGTTCTCAGCTCACATTGGATAAAAACGAGGCCATTACATACGTTCAAGTAATAGACGCTCCCGGAAAGACAAAAGACCAGCTCTATATTTTGTTGAACTATTGGTTTACATCTACATTCAATGATGCTAATTCTGTTATTAAATTGAATGACAAAGAGCTTGGAACAATCATTGCACAAGGTTATGTAGCTGATATTGCCCAACATGCGGGTGGCACAAGTACATACGATGTAAGCATAAGACCAGTCATCAAGTGTGATATTAAAGAAGGGAAAGTTAGAGTTACTTACACAGTGCCTTTCTATTCTGTTGTTAGAATGATTGGAGGTGGATGGATAAGTGCTCTCGGAGGCTCAAAAACGCCTCCCACACGTTCTGACGAAAATTGGACACTTGATACATGTTTTCCTTTTACTGCAAAAGATTCTCACAAAAAAACTTCGTGCAAGGCACTCATAATGGCGCATGCTTATTCAAACGTTGTTATGGACAAAATTGAAGAATGTCTTAAGAATGGATTAACAGGTAATGAGGGCGATAATTGGTGAACATTTTACACATATTGATATTTAGTACGCATTTTATTATTTATAATTAAAATATTATGGAAAAAAACTTTTCTCAATTTTTAGAAAACTTAAAGTTGACACCCAATCAAAGGGAAGATGCTAAAAAAAAGTATGAAGGTGTTATCAACTGTCTTGCCCGCCATTTTTACGATAGAGGTAGAAATGATAGTGATCAATACCTATTTGGTTCCTACAAAACAAAAACTGCGATACGTCCAATTGAAGACGGTTCTGATGTCGATGTGCTTTTCAAAATTGATAATGATTCTTATGAAAAATACAAGGACAATGCATCAGGAATATTACAGGAATGTCGTAACGCACTAAAAGACACATACTCTACTACAGAAGAGATTCATGCTTGGGGTAAGGTCGTATTGGTGAAGTTCTCTGATGGAACGCATAATGTAGAAGTGTTACCAGCATGGGGAAAAAGTGATAATAAATTCTTTATTCCCAATACAGAAGATGGTGGGAGTTGGGAAACTTTCGATCCCCGCTCACAAATTGGTTCTTTTCAAGAAAGTAATGATTCGACAGATGGCTTGACAAGAGATTGTGTTATGATGATAAAGAACTGGGTCAGGAATACGATAACAATGAAATACAAATCATTTAATGTCGTTCAGGATGTTATTTCATTTGCAAACTCTATTTATTCAAATGGGAAAAGTGATGAGAACTATGATGTTGTAGTACGTGATTTCTTTAATTATTGGGTGAATCGATTATCGGACAAAGATGAAAGGAAAAGTCATTTCCAGACAGCTTTAAATCGGGCCAACAAGGCTGTTCAATATGAAAAGGATGGCAAACACATTGAAGCTTCGGAGGAATGGCGTAAAATTTTTAATCCTAAATTATTTCCTCATTCAGATAAAAATGAAGAGAGAGAGAATGAAGTAAATAGCTTTTCTACAGCTCCGAGACCATGGTCACATTAACGTATAATGAAATATCATGGTTGTGGAAAATTCAACCGGGCTTGACTTATATCCACGGTGCCAACCTTTTGGCTGGCACCTTCAAGTTTACTGCTCAATATAGAACTCTTGAAAAAATAACAGATTCATACGATTTGGTTATAAGGTTTACTTCAAACGGCATTCTTCCTGAAGTCTATGAAATAAAGGGAAAGATTGCAAGAATGGCTAAAATAGCAGGTAAACAAATAGGAGATTTCCACGTCAACTCAGATGGAACCCTTTGCATGATACGTGAAGATAAGGTATATTCAATATACAAGAATGGTTTTGATCTGAAGTTATTCATAAATCATCTTATGACACACTTCTATTGGATATCATATTATGGGATATATGGTAAAGAGCCCTGGATAGCGGAGGAACACGGGTATGGTTATTTATTAAATAAATTATTATGGACAAAACGACTTTAGTATTATATCGACAAATTGCAGATAGATATTGCAAGATGGCTTGGATCCACAAAATTCAAGAGAAACAAGCCGATCTGCATCTAAAAAGGAACCGTTGGATTCGAAATGCTAAATGCTGGCTGACAGCAATTAGTACATGCGGTATTGTTGCTATATTCTTTATTACAGATAGTTTTTGGGGTAAAGTTATAACCGCAGTCATTTCTGCTTTGACAACATTTCTCTCATGGAGGTATCGTGATGGTGAATTGACAGAACTTGCAAATGAGAATAAGAGCTTTGCTGCACATGCACATAATATACGAAACAAATATGAATCATTACTTTCGGATATAAAATCAGGCCTTTTAAGTGACGGACAAATTTCTGAGCGAAGAAATTTCTTGGAAGAAGAAGAGGATGGGTTGTTCTCAAAGCCAATAGCCCCACATACGACAGATAAAGCTGTTAATGCTGCCCATAGGGCTCTAATTGAGAAACAAGAGTCTACTACAACAGATGAAGAAAGAAATAACATACTTCCTGATTTTTTAAAAATAAATGAAGAAGAGAACTCATAGTACTATCTTTTTAAGTCCCTATTATCATCAATATCATTATATAGACTCTTGCCACCAACTTCCCATTCTCTGTTGCCATCTTGTGAACCAGCTTTATGCCTGAGCAGGTTTGCAATAGAGTTGACTAGATCTTGATTAATATGAATATTTGTTTGTCGTTCGGTGGGTAGTTTTATATGAGAATTAAGCCCAAACTTCAACCGTTGAGTGTCAAATCCGTAGTCTTCCATACAGATTATGGAACGATTATGAAAGTCAATACAATAGGTCTTACCATTTGCTTGAAATATAGACATTCCACTTTCGAATAATGACGAGCGCAAGTTTTTAATCTTTGGATTCTCAAAGAGACTTCGAAGCTGATTTACTGTTGCATCCGGATGTTTTTGTGAGGCATCTGCAATGGAAATTTGCTCAGCGTCTTCTATCTTTCCAAACTTGCAGAGTAAATTACGCTCAACTTTATTTATAGGTGAGAAAGATTGTAACCATTGGAGCTTATCATTGTATCGCAATGTGTTGCGGATGTTTTCATTCAATAAGATACGCTCGTTACGAAATGCTATGCGTCCCTTTGTGACATAGCTTCCGAACTGACGCCAAAGTAGGGTGTTCAAATCATAAGTAGATAGTTTTTTGTTGTCTTCAAGCATGGCATCAATGAACATATCAATTTTTCCCAGTCTCTCTTCGCGGCTCTGGAAGTTAAATAGCTGTTTCATAGATAATACTTCACTCCCTTTATACACGGTTTTGTTCTTGTGGTCTATAATCAT
>Ga0183101_1000837_pt2 | contig 12000 bp, 15 predicted proteins | sample Biomet3_FD_127790 | JGI IMG/M metagenome (GOLD analysis project Ga0183101, IMG submission 127790) | Microbial communities from bioreactor (seeded with sewage sludge) at LBNL, California, USA - Biofuel metagenome 3 | ecosystem: Engineered > Bioreactor > Anaerobic > Unclassified ... | reverse complement strand
CGGAGTTAAGCGAAAACTTAATTCACTGTTTTGAATTTATAAACATTCATACATGCATCAAATAGAAAGAGCCGGATGAAATCAAGCGAGATACTTTGCTGATTTTACTCCGGCTTTTTATGTGCTCGGAAAGCAAAGAAAAGAGGAATATACCATGCTATATAATATGTTGCAAACAGGCACTCGTATTAGAGAACTTAGAGAAAAAAACAAAATGACACAAGGAGATATGGCAGATCTTATGGATTGTACGGTTGATCATGTAAGCAGGTGCGAAAGAGGAGTAGAAAGATACTCTGTTGAGTCACTAATAAAACTCGCTGACATCTTTGATGTTAGTGTTGATTATCTCTTATGTAGGACCACTCAGATTGGCAATGAATTTGGCACAAAATCACAAGAACAACTTGGCACATCAATAAAGTTGAATCATGAAGTACCGAGAGGAAGACGTCTTTAATATGATGTATTCTGCGAAAAACTAGAGGTCTTGCCTCCTTCCGGATTTTTGAAATTGATATATTTTATTTGTAGCACCGAAAAGAATCAAATTGAAACAGACAAAAAGACTGCTTGTTGATTTGTCTGCATAAGATTCAACAGTTCTTTGAAAACCGAATACTTAAATGTAAGTAATCCAAAAGTTATTACAACAAAATTGTTAATTGCTGAATATACAAAAACCAAAAGGAGAACACTAAAAATATTATGGATAATACAAAAATCACTAGAGATACTGTGCTACTTACAGTAGATCAGGTTGCAGAAAGACTGCATTGTTCAACACACCATGTTGGTTATCTTAGACAGTATGGTTTTATTGAAGGAACACGCTTTGCAAGAGCGTGGCTTTATACGGAAGATGAAGTAAATAGATTCATCAATGATTCCATTGGCAAAGACTATTGGAATTTCAAGACAATGACGATTGCAGGTGCTCATAAGAAGTTGAACGCTTGATGACTGGACATTTCCTGAAGAAGCCAATATCCTTGAATATGACAGAGATCATTCTGTCCTCCAGAATTAAGAATAATGCTTGAAATGCTGCTGAAAATGACTATGCAGCGTTTATAAAGGAGGTGCATGGTCATTTCATCAGAAAGGATGGAATGATGATCAGAGAAAAATATATTACAGAAAGATATTCGAAGAGGTTAAAAGACCCTGATGGACAGCCAAAACTGCTGGCATATGTAGTTGATATCCATTACAAGGAATATGGTGTCCGGAAACATTACAACAGGAACTTCCTGATAGAGAAGTATCTTAACAAGACTGCTTGCTTGAAAGCTGCGATTCGTGACAGGGACAAGGCAATCCCGTTGGTATTAAGGCTCTCAAAGTTGCAGATAGGTGAGAAAGACACGTATACCGTCAATGAACTCTTTGAACTTGTGCCCAAATATTTTCCCAGGACGCAGGGGACCTATAAGAAGAACAACAAGGTCTACAAGACTTATATCAAAGAGAAATTCGGCGAGAAGGATATCCACAGCATTGAGATCATTGATGTCCAGGAATCTCTCGAAATATGTGCTGAACGCTGTACACAGCAACAGGTACGAAATGTCAAGACAGACTGGCATCGTATCTTCCAGGTCGCAATCATGAAAGACCTGCCTGTAAAGGACATTACCCAGCTGATTGATACGCCGATATCGAACAAGGTCACGGAGAAATCAGTGTCTGAGCAGAATATCACACAACAGGATTTTGAAAGGTTCTGCGAATTCATGAGCCACTATGGCGGATACCTTCCGTGGGATGACAAGCAGAACTATAACAGGGACATCCTGTTATGGATGCTCAAGTTCATGCGTATCACTGGACTACGGCCGCAGGAAGCAAAGGCGATTCACAGAGGCGATATCCAGTTCTGCACGATTCCAGTGGTCGATAAGACAGATGGACATCAGACCGGAGAAGAAGAGATTGCAATTGTCACTATCGTAAGATCTATCGGTTCTACATTTACGCAGAAACTGGCAGAGAAAAAGACGAAGACTGCCCAATCTAAGAGATCGCTCCCTGTCTTTGACGACGGAGTGAAGCTCATTAAAGATATCCTGGAATTTTCAATATATGATCGAATATTTGATAGCTACCAAGGGCAGCCATTCACTGCTGATTACGTATCAGATTATTATTCGAGAGTATCCAGGGCGTGCGGGATCAAGGTATATGCCGGTCTCATGCGGAAGGCATTCTCTGCAGACAACTATTCCAATGGCACAAATCCAGCGGCCATCAAGAAGATGATGGGACATAAGAATGAGAACATGTCAGTCAACTGGTATGCTACGGCAGCCGATGCCGAAGTGCTGGAAGCAATGAGGAATCGAAAGTATAAGACGAAATGAGAAGGAGAAGGAAAGACCCCTATTTCGGACCCTTAAAACCTTGAAAACAAAAGAAAAACCGCTTCGTACAGCGGTTTTCCAAGAATTTCGATGGTGAGCGTTAAGGGACTCGAACCCATGACCCCTTCCACGTCAAGGAAGTGCTCTCCCAACTGAGCTAAACACTCAATGCTTTAGTATGATACCATACCTGAGCATCTTTGCAAAGAATTAATTTTCTTCAAAGCTGGTAATGAGCCAACTATTGTCTTTTTGGTCCACTGTAGCGACAATTGTCTGATCAGAAGGCTGTAAGTTCGATAATGCGGTGGAAAAATTGGAAGTCAGCCAGCTGGCCATCTCCGTCATCATATACTCCATGGCGGCTGTTTCTCCCTCATTGGTGTACTTCTCCATGACTTTGCTGGAGATGTCGGTAAAGAAGGAACTGCTGTCAATGCTGGAAATGGCATTAGAGATATCATCGGAATTCAAGATGGAAGCGGTTGTTGTAATCTTATATTCCGTGTCGGATACTTTCTCGGTATTAGTAATCTGATGGGACTTGATGCAGAGCTTTACAATGCCCTTAAAGGCATCCGAGAACAGTTTCTTGGTGGCATCACTGACGTTGTACTGATCCAGCATACTTGTCATCTGATCTTCTGCATCTTTTAAGGAAGAGAAGGTATCGGCGGTATCAGTATCCAGATACTTGTAGGCATCATCCAGATTGCCTTCTTCTAAAGAAACGAAATAACTATTCACTGCATTCTTTGCGGCAGATTCCTTGGATGGGACACATGCCGTCATTGTACAAAGCAGCACAGCTGCCAACGTGATCTTCATTAATTTTTTCATGATTTACCTCAGGTAGTATCATACTCTTTTTTCCTTGAAGCGCCAGTTTTTCTCCCGTTTGGTAAATTTCTACGGTGCAGTTTACCACTTCGGGCAGGAAGCACATGTGCTAAAATACGGGAAGAAATTGAGGAGATCAGAAAATTATGACAGATATGGCAAAGGAACATCCAGACTGCGCGTACTGCGCCAAGGGTGAATTAGTTGCGAAGTTCGGCATTGAGATCTGTGAACTGCCGGCATCCACCGTTTATTTATTTAAGGAACAGAGCCATCCAGGAAGATGTATCGTCGCTTCTAAGCACCATGTATCAGAAATGCTGGAATTATCCAAGGAAGACCGGGAAGCCTTTATTGAGGACGTGAATCGCGTTGCAGAGGCAATCCATGCGGTCTGCCATCCAGAGAAACTGAATTATGGCATGTATGGCGATACGGGACACCATCTGCACATGCATCTATGCCCAAAATACAAGGATGCGTATGAATGGGGCGGCACCTTCGCAATGAATCCAGATCAAAAGTATCTGAGCGAAGAAGAGTACAGCGCATTAAAAGAGAAGTTAAAGAAGGCAATCTTAGGTTGACAAACAGGGCTTTCTTCTGTATCTGCAGAAGAGAGCTTTTTATGTTAAAATAGCACGCGTGCAAACTGTTATATCACAATTAAATCATTGGTATTTTGAAAAGAAGAAAGATACCTACCGCGTCTGGGGAAATGTATCCAATCATCCGCATTTTACGGACGGTCAGTGGATCCGTTCTTCTTTGATTAAGGAAGTCATCGTTCAGAATGACTGCCTGTATATCAAGACGGCGCATTCCTGCTATGAAGCAGCGTTTGGCTCCCGGATGGACCGTGATCAACGAACACTGCGGAAGGCCCTGCATGATTATGTCTGGCCTGACGATGAAGAGACGTATACGAAGATTCTTTCTTCCCATAAAGAAGAAGAGAAATTTCCAACTGCGGACGAATGTTCAACCTGTACGGTCTTTGTGTTTGGCACATCACTGCAGGAAGTGCAGCTCAAGTACCGCAGCCGGATCCATACCATCACATCCTACGATGTTCATTCCGGCTTCTTCCAGGATGTGACCGAGATCTCTGATCCGAAATTAGATTACTGTTATCGGTTCTTTTCTTTTCAGAAGAACTGTTATGAATTTGAAGAATGGACAACTAAATATGCGCCGGTCTATCTAAAGAATACGGGGAAAGAAATGATCTATGCCTCAACAATTTATGGGGACTTTCAGATTGCCCCAGGGACCTGCTGTGCATTGGATGCCAAACAATTAGAAAATCGTGTATCCTTAGTAGATGTCAATCTCTCCATGAATCGGACGACTGTCTTATCTCATGAATCTTTGACCCCTAAGAAACAGTAAGGAGATTGTATGGAATCCTTCCACGAATATGACCAGTATCAGTCTTATCTGAGAGAACAGCCGTTGATGGCTGTCTATGTGTATGCGACCGACTGCGGTGTATGCATGGTGGATGAAACACGCACCAAGCAGCTCTGCCAAGAGCTGTCCTTTCCATTTCTGGCAGTGAATGCGGAAGAAGCGCCAGAGATTGCCGGTCAATTGAATCTTTTCTCTTTGCCTGCGGTTGTGCTATATTCCTATGGAAAGGAATATCACCGTCAAGCCCGGATCATTGATTTTGATGCATTGGCTAAACGGATGAAAGAACTGGTGGAACAAGTATGATGGATAAGTTAAGCAAAAATCCAATGGTATATAATGTCGTTTCGGTCATCGCGATGCTGGTGTCCGCCTACATTGGTGCTGTTGCGGTGAATATGTTCATCCTGCCGGGAAATATGATCTCAGGAGGATTTACTGGTCTTGCCATTTTGCTGAATACCGTATCGCAGGTCGCGGGCTTTCCAATCAGTATCTCTTTGATCTATCTGCTGCTGAATATTCCCGCAGTCATCTTATGTTACCGGTCGATCTCACCACGGTTCACCATCCTGTCATTGATCAATGTTGCGGCAACTTCTCTGTTCATTGAAATAGTGAAGCTGGAACCGTTATTTACCGATCCTATCCTGCTGGTGGTCTTCGGCGGTGTGCTCTCAGGCATCTCGACGATCATTGCCTTGAAAGTGGATGCGTCAACAGGCGGCACCGATTTCGTGGCATTATATTTCTCCAACCGTTATGGCAGAGCCTTATGGCGGGAAGTGTTCATCTTTAATGCATGCATGATCATTGTCTTTGGTTTTACCAAGGGCTGGATCAATGCAGGATACTCGATTGTCTTCCAGTTCGTTGCGACCAAGTTCGTGACAACGTTCCATACCCGCTACAACCGGGTGACTCTGCAGATCATGACAGAACATAGTGATGATGTGGTCAAGACCTTGATTGCCCAGAGCCAGCATGGCATTACCTGTACGGACAGCTATGGCGGCTACAGCCACAAGCCGATCACGATGATCACGACCGTTGTTTCTTCCTATCAGGCCCACGAAATCATCCGGGCTGTTCTGCGAGTGGATGCGAAGGCAATCGTCAATGTCGTACAGTCCGAAGAATTTTTCGGTAAGTTCGTTGAGAAACCATATTAGAAAAAAAGGACTTCCTCATCAGGAAGTTCCTTTTGGTTAACAAAGCTGCAGTGGATTCTTTGTGCCGCTGGCAAGATCTAAGATGCCGGCGATACCGCAGTCGACCATGGAACGTACCGCTGCATCGGTATAGAAGGCCATGTGCTGGGTATGAACGACATTCTTGAACTGACGGAGGTAGGCCATATCCCGGTTGGAAATGATATCGGTCTTTAAGTTCTTATGGACAATCTCTTCTTCGTTCTCCAGAACATCGATGCCTAAGGCACCAATCTTCTGCGACTCAATGCCTTCAATCAAGGCATGGACATCACTCAGGGCACCTCTTGCACAGTTGACGATGACAACACCATCCTTCATCTTGGCAATGGACTCTTTGTTGATCATATGATAAGTGCTGTCAAATAGAGGCATATGAAGGGTCAGGATATCCGCCTGGGCATACACATCGTCTAATGACAGATACGTAACCAATCCTTTTAGTGATGGATTCTCATGAACATCATACGCGATCAAGCGGCAGCCAAAGCCAGACAGCTCCTTGGCAACGGTCGCTCCAATGCGTCCCGTTCCTAAGATGCCGACAGTCAGGTCTTTTAATTCTCTTCCCTGCAGACCATCCAGAGAATAGTCATTGCACTGGGTCCGCCATAAAGCCTGCTTGTAGTTCCTTAAACATAACAGGATCATCATGATGGTATAGTCTGCAACACCATTTGGTGCATAGGCACTGTTGCATACATGAATGTCATGTTTCCGGCAGGCATCTAAGTCAATATTGTTGTAGCCAATGGAACGGGTCGTCAGATAATGGATTCCCTGTTTCTCAAGGACGGCGCATTCTGCTTCACCGATATTGGTAAAGCCAAGAATTGTAATTCCGCTGTTTGGCTCCAAGGCTGCTAATAAATTCAAGGACACTGGTTCTTCTTCAATGACCAGGTCAATGCTGTATTTCTTCTTCAGTTCTTCGAAGTACTGCTGTTCATCTTCACGTACATCAAATGCATAGATCTTCATGGGTATCACCTCAACGCATCTATTATAAAGCAGGCGGTCTCCATGTAAAGGAAACCGCCGGTATTTATTTCAGATCTTCATGGAATGCATCATCGATATCCACGTAATAGTATTTCATTGCGTCTTTGAGACAATAGACACGGATCTTCTGATGCAGGAGCTCTTTTGGTTCGTAGTATAAGTTCTTGGAGCGAAACTCCATTGTGGTATTGGTATTCGGATCTTGATAGAGGCAGACGGCATAGAAGGGATGCTGTCCATTCACTTCCAAATGCGTGTTGTATACGATCTCATCCACATCGGCCAAGACATAGTAGCCTTCCTTCAATGCCAACTGGATCATTGCCCGGCGATGCAGGGTGAACCATAAGGCATACAGCCCGCCTGCTAGGAATGGCAGTCCGACACCTAAGAATACCATTGGCACGATGCGTGCATCACCAGTGCCATGATAGGTGAGCGTATCGATATCGATAAAAAGAAGAAAGCCCAGCAGGGTAAAGAGAGAACCGATGATCAAAAAGACAATTGCTAAGACATCCATTATGGTGATTCCAAGCTTTCTTTTTTTCATACAGAGCCTCACTTCATTGCCTCAAGTATAGCATCTTCTTTTCACTGTTATCCAAAGAGATATGATGTCATCGACATGGAGCCAAGTTCGCGGTAATCATTGAAGATGGTCACCTTGTCCTGTTTGTTCGCTGCACCTAAGGCAACTAAGAACGGATTGTAATGTTCGCTTGTCGGTACTGCTTTTCTGGCATCCGGCAGTTTTTCATACTGTATCGGTGTGGTGAAGTCATGCGCTTTCACTGCATCCTGCATGGTCTGATCAAAAGCATCGGCCCAAGGATAGCCATGATCATTCTCCCAATCGACCATACCTAAGTTATGAACAATGTTGCCGCTGGCAAGGATCAACGCACCTTCGCTGCGCAGCTGTGCTAATTTCTGCCCGGCCGCAAATTGTTCGGCGGCAGAAGCAGTCGTATCGGTGCTGACCATCACGACCGGCACATCGGCTTCCGGAAACATATTGGAAAGAACGGCCCAGATACCATGGTCGATGCCCCAGGAATTGTTCACCGTGGCATTGCCCAGCAGTTCTAAGACACGGTCGGCAGTGGAAACCGAACTCTTTGGTTCATAGTGGATCTGGTACAGTTCCTGCGGGAACCCGTACATATCAAAAATCTGGGGATTGGTCTCACTGCGGCGGACACATAATCCCTCCGTCATCCAATGCGCAGATACCGCAACGATGACTTTTGGCTTTCCCAGGCGCTTTCCAATTTCTGCCCATCCTGTACGGGCACGATTGCTGCCAATGGCATTCATTGGACTGCCATGACCGGTAAAGATGACTGGCATCTGTTCTGTACTCATAAGATACCTCCAGTTCTATTTGTATCACAAGCGCACAGAAACCATGGAAAATATGCTCAGGGTTCTTGTATTTCCTTATATATACTTGTGCTAGAATAAAAGGAGCAACAGTATGTAGCACAGGAGCTGCTTATGTCAGATCAAAATCGAGAAATAGATCTTCAGTACTTGAACTATCTGCCAAACAGTATTGGCTTTTTTCGCTATGAAAATGGCATTTATCATTTTCTGTATGCCAATGCAGCAGGGAAAAAGATGTTCGGCATTGAGGGCGGCAAAAGTGAAAAGGATCTGACAACGGGTACATTTAAAGAACTGTATCCCGATGACCGGGATAAATTGAAGCTCACTCTGTACAAAGCAACAGTCAGCGGCGGCATCTTCCGGGAATTAGTACGTTTGAAGGTGGATGGGGAATATCGCTGGATGGCTGTGGCGGTCAATGCAGAACCGCAGCCAGGCGGATCTTCTATCCTCTGTGTTGTCTATGCGGATGTCAATACACCGATTGAACGGCAGATGAAACTGGATACCGCATATTCCCGCTTATTGGATGTCATGAATAATGTCATGGGCGGTGTCATTTCGTTTGAAACGCTGAACAATCGGATCCTTGTCCCTTCGTATGCATCCCAGGGAGTTTATCGGATGCTGAAAGGAACGGAACAGGAAGTCCGGGAGCGTTATCATAAAGATCCGCTCAGCTGTATCCATCCGGAAGACCGGGAAAAAGCAGTCCGGGTCATGGAAGATGCTCTGCGCAATATGCAGGGATTCCAATTCAGTGTGCGTCTGCGTACGATTCCAGGAGAGTATATCGGGGTTTCCTGTACGGGTACCATTGATGCCGCCGAGAACCGCAGATTCATCTATATCGCACTAATGGAGACAACCGAAGATGCAATGTATCTGCAGCTGGAAAAGCAGATCATGGAGAAGTTCATCAATAAGCTGTATGACTGTATCTACGTGATTGATGGAAAAGCAGGCAGTTATCGTCTTTTAAATTCCCATACGTATGGAAAACTTTATCCTGCTGTGGGTGCAAATTATGATACCGAGATTTTAAATGTAATTCAGAAATACGTTGTGCCGGAACAGCAGCAGAACTTTCAAAGTAAAATGTCCATTGCCTCGATGCTGGAAGCACTCAGTGGAAAGCAGGAGATGGAATATTACTGTACTTTAAATGTCCACGGAAAAAAGCTGTATCGAAAGATCTGGACGGCATGGGTCGACCAGGAAACCAAGACATTTGCCATGGTCCTGTGTGATGTGACAGAAGAATATGCACGTACCCAGGAAACAATGGAAGTGCTTCATTCCGCGTTGAAGGCGGCAGAACAGTCCAATACGGCAAAAAGTGAATTTCTGTCCCGGATGAGCCATGATATTCGGACACCTTTGAATGGTATTATTGGCTACATCCAAATGGGAATGGAAGATCCGTCCATTCATCCGGAAGTGAAAGAGTATCTGCAGAAAGCGGAAGCTTCTTCAAAGTTCTTACTCTCGCTGCTGAATGATATTCTGAATATGTCCCGTATTGAAAGCGGAAAGATGGTCTTAAAAGAAGAACCATTCAATATCTATGCGTTTACGGCAGATCTGTCTTCAATTGTCTGGCCGCAGTGTGATGCAAAGCATATCACTTATACAGATACAGTAGAAAAAGGGCTCAGCAGTATTTATATCGGAGATTCATTAAAGATTCAGCAGATTCTGCTGAATGTCATTGGCAACTCGATCAAGTTCACACCGGAATATGGAACAATCGATCTGCGGATCACCGCAGCCACCCATGGCATTCAATTTGAGATTCAAGATACCGGATGCGGTATCTCCAAAGAATTCCTGCCTCATATTTTCAATGCCTTTGAACAGGAGGACCGTTCTTTAGACAGTGAGATCAAAGGGACCGGATTAGGTCTTGCCATCTGCAAGAGCTTAGTGGATATGATGAATGGTACAATCCATGTCACTTCGAAAGTGAATCAGGGGACGACCTTTACCATCTTCCTGCCGCTGTATACATCTGCCAGTACAGATCCCATCCTCTCCGCCAATCCGGCAAAGAGTGTTTCTTCAATCCTGGCGGACTTTCATGGAAAACATGTCCTGTTAGCAGAAGACAATGCGGTGAATATGGAAATTGCCCTGCATGTATTGAAAAAGGCAAATCTTGTCGTAGATACAGCAGTCAATGGCAAAGAAGCCTGTGAGATATTTGAAAAATCACCGCTTCATTTCTATGCCGCATTGATCATGGATATCCGGATGCCGGTCATGGATGGCTATGAAGCAGCCCGTACAATCCGGGCAATGTCACGTATCGACCATGATGTACCGATGATTGCCATGAGTGCCAATGCTTTTGAAGAAGATATCCGTGAGGCATTGAAAGCAGGCATGAATGCATACACCATCAAACCAATCGATGTTCCTTCTCTATACCAAACACTGAAACAGTACATGAAGTAAATTGCTGTAAGAAGAGGAGGTGTTGTTCGGATGAAAAAATTTATTAACAATCCACAGAATGTCACAAATGAACTGCTGGAAGGATTTGCCTTGGCAAATGCAGAGTATGTCATGCTGGAAGACAAACGCCTGACAATCAATCGAAAACTGGATACAGCAGACCGTGTCACTATCGTCGGAATTGGCGGTTCTGGTCATGAGCCGGCACCAATCGGCTTTGTTGGCGAAGGGATGCTGGATATTGCAGTTTCCGGAGATATTTTCATTTCCCCAGAGACCGATATTACGGTCAAAGCAATTGAACGGGCTGACCGCGGCAAAGGAGTGATCTTAGTCGTATTGAACCATGAAGCCGATCTGATCACGGGCAGGAATGCCGTAGAGATCTGTACAAAGAAGGGGATTGCGGTCAAAGAGATCATCACACAGGAAGATATTTCCAGCGCTCCGCGTTCGATGGGAGAACAGCGAAGAGGACTGGTCGGATGCATCTTCCTCTATCATATTGTCGGTGCTGCCGCAGCTAAGGGAATGTCCCTGGAGGAAGTGGCGGCTGTTGGTCAGAAGTTTGCTGATCAGATGGCAACCTTAGCCGTTGGTGTCCGTGGGGCAACACATCCGGTCACGGGTGCGGTCTTAGCAACATTTGATGAAGATGATATGGAAATTGGCATGGGCCAGCATGGCGAAGAAGGCGGCGGCAGAATGCCTTTAAAGACGGCCGATGAGACGGCAGAGATCATGCTGGATGCACTGCTGCGGGATCTGAAGATTCAAAGCGGCGATCATGTCATGCTATGCATTGACGGCATGGGTGCGACAACGCTGATGGAACAGTATATTCTGTATCGAAAATGTGTTTCCTATCTCCATGATAAGAACATTGAAATCACTGCCGATATGGTCGGAAATATCCTGACTGTACAGGAAACCGCCGGCTTCCAGATGTTCTTAGCTAAGATGGATGATGAACTGCAGGCATTGTGGGATGCACCGTGCTGTACTGCATTCTATACCAAGGAAACAAAAAGAAGTTCTTAGTGAACTTCTTTTTTTATGGTCTGAATGTAGTCTGCTGTCAGCTGCAGTCCCTTTTGGAACTGTTCCGCATCGGCCGTTAAGCCAAGACGCAGATGCTGCTCACAATCGAAACAGGAACCTGGGACATAGAAGACACCGTCCTGTTCTAAGATGTCTTTGGCAAATTCCACACTTGGAATCTTAACATCATACTTTAAGAAGCCGACCGTACCGGCATCCGGCATCACAATGTGGAAGGATGGATTCTGCTGTAACCATGCATGCAGATACTGCTTGTTCTG
>Ga0183101_1000656_pt2 | contig 12020 bp, 17 predicted proteins | sample Biomet3_FD_127790 | JGI IMG/M metagenome (GOLD analysis project Ga0183101, IMG submission 127790) | Microbial communities from bioreactor (seeded with sewage sludge) at LBNL, California, USA - Biofuel metagenome 3 | ecosystem: Engineered > Bioreactor > Anaerobic > Unclassified ... | reverse complement strand
TAATTTATTTTAATAAATCTTAATGAGTTTTACTATTCCGTTTGCAATCTGTTTGCAATTTTCATTTTTTCACTAGACAGTTCGCATCTTCAATGGGCAATAAATCGGGAAATAGTTGATACTGTACGCGAAAGTTAAGATTTGACTGCAAACCGATTCCTATCTTGCAAACCAAATTTTAATTTTGCTTAAAATCATTTAACTGCTTCTGGTAATATATATTGTCGTCAATTTGATATCCCATGACTTGTTTAAAACTTTTGTGTAGAAAAGTTTTAAAGCAACATTAATTGTACTAACAGAACCTACCGTTAAATGTTTTTCTGTGATACAATAATGTAAGTACCCACTTATTTCCTTTTCGCCTAACAGTAGAGTTGATTTGTTGTAAAACTTAGAGAAGTTACTGACGTGAGTAAGATAATACTTTGTTGTTATCGGGCTATAACCTTTTAGCTCCATGTACATTTTCATTTTGTTTCTTAATTCTGATATGCTAACACTCCTTTTTATTTTGGTTTGGTTTGTCCTTATATTCTTGCCAATGTAAGGTATAAAAAGAAGTGTTCATGATAAAAAGTGGTAGTTACGCTTAAATAACTACCACTTTTAATTTATACATATCTTAGATTTTAAACTCAAACTTCTAAATTGCAACAGAGTCCGCCACCGCTTATAGCGGTTTCGTTCTATTCTTATAAGGCGAATTGAATATATTTTTAGGAGGATAACATTAATGTTTATTTTATTATTGAAGTACATAAAACCAGTGGAGGAAATCGATAAAGAATTAGAAAATCATATTAAATATTTGGACAAGTATTATTCTTTGGGGAAATTTGTTTGTTCAGGAAGAAGAAATCCACGAATAGGTGGAGTAATTCTTTGCAAGTCTGAAAATGAAAAAGAAGTAAAAGAAATACTTAAAGAAGACCCATTTTATTCTAAAAAGATTGCTGAATACGAAATAGTAGAATTTTCACCTACAAAATATGCAGAAGGATTTGAAAAATTTATAAATGCATAATGTTCTTAATATTGTCTAATAATTAAAGCCTGTATCCTAAACAAAGAATACAGGTCTTAGTTGCTATAATAAAATTTTTAAAGTAAGAGGTTGAATAACAGTTGAATAGACCTTATAGAAGTTTATAAAACTATAATGAGTTCGCACAATGTTTATGATATAATAAATTCAAGAGGTGATATAAATGAAATATTATTCTATAGGGCAGTTTTCAGAATTGATAGGCAAAACTTCTCAAACATTAAGAGAGTGGGATAAAAAAAATATATTAAAACCACATCATGTTGCTCCAACGGGGTATAGGTATTATTCGCAAGAACAACTCAATCATTTTTTAGGAATTAAAGGCATTGAAACTAAAACTAAAAAAGTAATTGGATATTGTAGAGTAAGTTCCCATAAACAAAAGGATGACCTTGAAAGGCAAATAGAAAATGTTAAAACTTATATGATTGCTAAAGGTTACTCTTTTGATATTATTACTGACATAGGAAGTGGAATTAACTACAATAAAAAAGGGTTAAATCAGCTAATAGACATGATAACTAATTCAGAAATTGAAAAAATAGTAATTCTGTATAAGGATAGGTTATTAAGATTTGGGTTTGAAATTATAGAAAATCTATGTAATAAGTATGGAACTGCTATTGAAATCATAGATAATACTGAAAAGACAAAAGAACAGGAATTAGTTGAAGATTTAATTCAAATTGTTACATTTTTTAGTTGTAGGTTGCAATGTAAAAGAGCCCATAAAGCTAAGAAAATGATAAAGGAGTTGTTGGAGAATGATACTGGGGAAGAAAGTTAGAGTATTTCCAACTAAAGAACAGGAACAAAAGCTATGGCAATCTGTTGGTACTTCAAGGTTTATATATAACTGGACTTTAGCAAGACAAGAAGAAAACTATAAAAATGGTGGTAAGTTTATATCAGATGGTGATTTGAGAAAAGAAATAACTCAATTGAAGAAAATAGAACAGTATCAATGGTTAAATGATGTGTCTAACAATGTAGCAAAACAGGCTGTTAAAGATGCCTGTGACGCTTACAAGAAGTTTTTCAAAGGATTAACTGATAAACCGAGATTTAAAAGTAGAAAGAAGTCTAAAGCATCTTTTTATAATGACAATATAAAGTTAAAAGTTAAAGAAAGTTCAGTATTGATTGAAAAAGTAGGTTGGATAACCATGAAGAAAAATTCAATACCTATGAATTGTAAATACACTAATCCGAGAATTAGTTTTGATGGAAAGTATTGGTTCATAGCAGTAGGTATAGAAAGAGAACAACCAATAGTGGAGCTAACAGATGAGAGCATTGGAATAGATGTTGGAATAAAAGATTTAGCTATATGCTCCAATGGAATGACTTTTAAAAATATGAATAGAACGAGAGTTGTAAAGCAACTTGAAAAAAGGCTACGTAGATTACAGCGTAGGGTATCTCGCAAATACCTAAAAAATAAAGAAGGGAGTAAGTTTGTCAAAACAAGTAATATTATAAAAATCGAAAAGCAAATAAGATTACTTCATAGAAGATTAACAAATATAAGAAATAATCATAATCACCAAGCAACGAATATGATAGTGAAATGCAAGCCATCAAGATTTGTTATGGAAACACTTAATATTAAAGGTATGATGAAGAACCGTCATTTATCAAAAGCAATAGCAAAACAATGTTTATATGAGTTTAAAAGACAAACGCAATATAAATGTGAGTTTTATGGGATTGAATTTGTTGAAGCCGATAGGTTTTTTCCATCATCAAAACTATGTTCAGTTTGTGGCAATATCAATAAAGATTTAAAACTTTCAGATAGAACCTATAAATGTGAGTGCGGAAATAGCATAGATAGAGATTTTCAAGCAAGTATCAATCTATCAAGATATGAATTAGTAGTTTAATCACTTAAAAGATACTACTAATATGTACCATTCGTTGTATGGGAATTTAAGCCCTCAGAGTGTTATAAGAAACCAAAGTAGCTTTTAGCAAAATGGGACACGTTGAACAGGGAATAAAACAAGCTTTATAGAAGTTTATAAGGTTTTGGTAACGGGTAACTTACTATATATCTATTTTACATCTATGTTTAGCTTATTTAGATTCTTTGCCACTCTATCTGCTTCACTACTAGCTAATGCTAATGTTATTAATATAGTTATTATGTATAACGAACTAATTACTATTTCATTCATAATAGTGCCTCCTAAAGGAATTTTCTCTAAGATTTAATATCTTAGGACACTTATTATTATAAATATCTATTGTTACAATATTGTTACACAACTATTACAAAATTATATATTTTATCAAACCTTTGTAAAAAAAATGCACCAATATTTCTATCGATGCTAATAGGTACCAATTGTTACAATGTTCCAAAATACTCTTAAGAAAAAGAGCACCTAGATTTCTCTAAGTGCTTTACTGTTGCCACACAGTTTTTGTAGTCCCTGCTGGCTAACACAACTTCATGTTTCTATAATAACATATCTTTTCATTAACTTTAACTCAAATTTGTCTCACATTTTTTATTAATTGTCGTTATAAACTACTCTAAAGTTTTACTTAGACTACCTCAATATCAAGTCCTGTATTTTTACCTACTCTTTTTCTATATGCTGTTGCTCTAGCACCTCCATACATTTTATTTCCAATCCAGTCCACGCTTTTCTCTTCCCCATACTTCCATTCTATAAATCTTTTAGCCTCTTCACTTAATGTAGATAGATTGTACTGCATATCCTGTGCCTGTTCTTCTAGCTCCCTTATTCTTGCATTAAGCTTTAATATTTTCTTGTTTTTATAGAGCACTTCCCTTTCTAATTTTACTATCTCTAGTATTATTTGTTGTTCCGCAACTATCAACTTTCGTATTGCAAGTATAGCACTGCTTTATTTTCCAGTTTATTAAGCTTATTAATCGGTTAATCTAGCTATGAGGTGAATGTAATGTTAAATAATTTCTGGAATTCAATTGAATCTAGTGTTTATAGAAATGCTATCATTGTAACAATTGTATTAACTATAGTTGCTGTTATATTTATTTTCTTAATGAGATTTTTATTTAAATCAAATAAATCTAAGAAGAAACAATAGACTTAATTTAATCACATAACCTACTTTTCTATAGCCTCATTATCCTGCTTTAATACATAGGAGAATGCATTCTTAAAAAAATTGGAGCAACTCGAAAGGAGGCGATAAGCCGTATAAGACAACAAAATAAGTATATTAAAATCTACTCCACAACACATAGCCGAAAACCTTTTGAAACGTGAATTTACAGCCGATACCTCTAACCAGAAATGGCTTACAGATGTTACTGAACTTAAGTATGGTAACTCTCAGAAATCATATTTAAGTGCTATACTGGATTTACATGACAAATCTATTGTTGCATATGTACTTGGACATTCTAAGAACAATGACCTTGTTTTTAAGACGTTAGACATAGCTCTAAAAGCCTCTCCGGGCGCAAGCCCATTGATTCACAGTGATCGTGGTTTTCAATATACATCATATGGATTTAAACATAAGTTGGTTGATGCTAGAATGACTCAAAGTATGTCACGAGTAGGAAATGGAGAATGGGAAAATAAATATGATTTACTTTGTACTAGAGATAATTGTAGTCCAATAACACCTACTGTAAAATATTTTAAAATATTTTTTATACTATTTTCCTCTAAGTTTTAATAACTTAGAACACTTATTATTCTAAACGGTAACTGTTACAATATTATGTCATAAGTACTAATTATCCATTTCCTTTCTTTAAACATTTTGTAACCTTTTTTTACCTCCTGCATATGATAATATTGTGTTTAAAATTCTATGGAGGTATATTAATGGCATTTAGAAACGATAACCTAGACTCTAATCAAAATCTTAATGAGGACCTTGATCAAGACCTTAAAGAAGTTCGTCATTCTCATCATCATCATCATGAGAAAATGTTATGCCCTATGATGCACTGCTGTCCTATGATGCAAGGATACCAAATGACACCTTATCAAACCATGCCTTATCAAACTATGCCAACACAGATGATGGCCGGATATATGGGACACGATAATGATATGACGTATAGAGATGATGATGACACTGATGATAATGATGGTTTTAGACAACATCATCATCGTCCTTATCATCATCGCCCATATTATCCATACTATCCATTTTACCCTTACTACCATCATCGTCCTTACTACCATCATAGACCATGGTGGATGCATTATTAATGAAGTGAAATTTGAATCAGATGGGGTTTGTCTACGACTCCGGGATTTTTTCCGTTAAATGCCATTTAGGCATTTAACTCCCACCTGATTCTTAGTTGAACGAATCCAGAAACTTAGTGCCACTTATCCCACCGTTTGTAGAAGCGGGGGTATTAGTGGCAGTTAGTTATCGGATAAAAACTCAACTTCTAATTTATAAATGTAATTATATTTTTATCATGTGGTTATAATCTAAGATGCATCGATTAGAGTTACTTTATTCAAAACTCCGGTAAAATATATAGAACAAATAGCCTTGGTGAATCTGGGGCTATTTGTTTTTTGCATAAAAAATAAAGCCAGCTTTATGCTGACTTAACACTTAAATAATACGTGTATATAAGGTTGTCCAATTCTTGACTAAGCTGTACTACTTTATCAGAATATAAACAACTACTTTCTTCTACTAATCTATTTAGCTTTCCCCTTAATGTTTCAATTTCTTTTTCCATAACTTCATCCCCGCACTACAAATTTATACAACATTAGAAATTATAGTACAATTATTTTAACAATGCAATACATTAAAGTATTATTAATATTTTATATTGAGATAGATGCTATCTAATAAATTTATAATCAAAGCCAGCGTTATATTGCCAACTTATTTTTCGTAAACTTTTTATATTGTAAAACAACTAAAACCTGTATCCTAAATATAAAGAATACAGGCTTTTTACATTACTTTAATCCATTTTCATAAGCTTCAACCATTTTCTTTACCATATTTCCGCCTACTGATCCTGCTTCTCTAGAAGTAAGGTCTCCATTATAGCCTTCTTTTAAATTTACTCCAACTTCTCTAGCAGCTTCCATTTTGAACTGATTTAAACCTTCTTTAGCTTGTGGTACTAATACCCTATTGTTTGTATTTGCCATAATTGTTTCCTCCTTTTAATTACTCTATAAAATTTATACTTCGCTTTGTAATTATAGTTTGTACAGTTATAAAATTATTACTCTATTGAATTTCTTACAAGTTTAGCACTTGATTCCATGTATAAGTGTACTATGAATAATATCATACAATAGGGTTAATCTATATATTCATTGTCAGGATTTTAAATATATTCCTTTTGCCTTATTTCTATTTGCGATTCTCTCCCTTAGCACCTCACCTGCGCTCTACTTTATGCTATGTATTATGTCTATCACATCTTCAATATGTTTACAAAATTCAAATTCCAAGAATTCAATATATGCCTTGTTATCTTTATTGAACTCCATTGCAATATCTTTTAATATTTTATATTTCTCTTTAAGTTCTATTATTTCATTTAGTAAGAATAATCTTTCCAGTATCTATTAATATATTTTCTCCACCCATATCAAATCTCCCCCTGTTAATGGTTTTGCATTCTATTGTAAAACAAATTTGTTACAGAATTGTTACAGAGTTGTTGCAATTTTTAAATATTTTTCAAATAAATAGACACCAGTATTTCTACCAGTGCTTATTTTCTATATAACAGAGGGAACTATTATATATTAAAATTTTGATTTTTCTCTAAAATCTAATATCTTAAGACAATTATTATTATAACTAAAGCATCACTTTATAAGTTAAGTTGAAAGATATTATTTAGAATACAATAAAATCCACAGGACATTACCATATATAATAAAGCTTGTGGATTTTATATATAAATATTTTTCATTCTACAATTATAAAATAAAGCGAGTCACTCCTTTAAACTATTGCAACATTTTCATATCCAGCACTTATTGTCTCTTCAATAGTTTCATTATTATATTCTTTACATAACAATGCTCTAATATAGCCTCGATCCTTAGTGGTTGATTCAATATAAAAGCCTCTGCCATAATAAAATCTAACAAGTGATAACATTCTAGAAGCGGTATGCAGATATAAATTTGTAACTCCTACTTCTTTCATTGCAATATCAACTGCATTCATTAATATTTTTCCTATACCTCTGTTTTGGAAATTTTCTCTAACAGCAAATCTGCTTAAATAAGCAGTCTTGTCTGGTTTTACTTCAACCCTTACACTTCCAACAAGAACTCCATCTACAATCCCTACAAGCATCAATTTATTTTCTATTTCTTTTTCTAAATCTTCATATGTTTCATTAAGCGGACTAACAAATTCTGTTATTTCTGCTCTCTCTGCATATATTCTAAAAGCATCCTTAGATATCTCTTTTATTTTAGGCACGTCCTCACAAGTAGCTCTTCTAACCACAAAGACCATATTTTCCATCGATCTACCCCCAATTTATATTTATTAAAATAAAAAAAGCAGCCACCATATGTGTCCATGCTTAAGAATTATTTCATGTATAATTATACAATTATACGATTAAAAATTCAATACCTATTTATTAAATAAATTTGTTAAATAAAAGAATACACCAATAATTTTGTTCATTTCTTTAAAAAATTGTGCTTATATTCGCATAATTCTAAAATATATAATATTATAATATGTATTAATTACACAGAAGAGTATTATATTTAATTATCCATATTTGCATACAGATGAATATTTTAACTATTACAGCGCTAGTTAAAGGGCTCTTTTTTTGAAACTGGAGGCAACCAACCTGTCCAGGAATCTGTTTTGTAAACACAAAAAGACAATGAAGTTAATTAAATAACTTCATTGTTTTTTTATGGTCTTTCTTTACTTTATATCAATCTTATATGATATCCTTCTATTATTAAACAAATCATATAAACTATACCATAAATATATCACATTAAACTGATATTGAATATACATCAGAGAATTCTATATTTATCCTCTCTACATTAGTTTCACAAAAATCCTTGTCTTCATAGTTTTCATCACTAACCAGTTCAGCAGGCAATACTATTGTAAATTCACTACCTTTTCCTTCTTCACTACTAACACTTATTTTACCACCATGTATTTCAATAAAGGATTTGACAAGATATAATCCTATTCCAGTTCCTTCACATTGTCTTGAAAGTGAACGATTCGCTTGTCCCAAACGTTCAAATATAACATTAAGCATATTTTGAGGAATACCTTGCCCATCATCTTTTACTGTAATAATAACACTTTCCCCTATATCTTCTAAATTTACATATATATGTCCCTTGGAGTTAGTATATTTAAAGGCATTCGATAGCAGATTTAACATTACACGTTCTATCTTATCATAATCAAAAGCCATAATTTTTTCTTCAACATTTGTGTCAAATATAAGTTCTATATCCTTGCTTTTTATATAAGATGCTACGGATTGAGCAATATCTTCAATAGCACTTACCACATTATCATTCCTTTTATTAATTTTAATAAATCCAGAATCGACTTTAGTGATATCCATAAGATTATTTATCAATCTGGTCATTCTGAAACAATTTTGTTTCATTATTTTTAAATATGATTTGCATTTATCTATATTATCAATATTGAAATTTTCCAAATACACACCCATTGTTTGAATAGCAACAGAAATAACATTAACTGGTGTTTTAAATTCATGAGATAAATTAGTAAAAAACTCTGTTATAAGACTATTAAATTCTCTAGATTCATTCAATAGTCTTAAATTTTTTTCTACATCATGCTTTAATGTTTCTATTTGTTTTTCAGATGTTATATCAAGTAAAAAAGTCAGTACTGAAGCCCTACCTTCATATACAAAAAAAGAAGATGTATTGCGCACTGCAATTGAGTTACCTTTACAATTTAGTATGCTTACTTCATATATAACCTTAGAAAGCTTGTCCCTAACTATATTTAAATACTTTTCTTTTACAGACATTATATTGTTTTGTGAACAATGCTTATAAATTGATTTATCATTTAATTGCAGAGGATTTTTATATCCCAGTAATCTAGCTGCACTCTTATTTGCATACAAAATTTTGCCATCAGCATGGACAATAATAGCGTTTTGTGAGTTTTCAAACAATATATCGTAGCATACTTTATTTTTCAATAATGATTCCTCAATAATACGTCTCTCTGTATTCTGTTCCTTTAATTCAGTACTTAATAATTGAAGTTGCTTGTCCTTTTGCCTTTTATTTTCATTCTCCAGTTCCACATAATACCCAAGAGCCCATGCAGCAAAAATAAAAATGCCCATCATTATTAAATCTTTTTGAAAATAGATATTAATGCCATTAACCGTTGGAGCATATAATAGATCTGCTCCAAGAATAAATATAGCAGAAAAAAGTGAGGTAAGAATTCCATATCGTAACCCATATTTAATAACTGAAGATATTATTAATAATAAAAATAAATACTTATATTCATTCTCATAGGCACTAGATAAATATATAGGTAAAGAGATAATTAATATAAAAAAAATATTTTCAATTAACCATGAAATCTTAAATACATTCACTGACAATTCTAATTTTAAATTAATTATTATCCATGTCACATAGATTAATGCCATAATACATAAAAAAAATGCTGTATTGTATAAATTAAATTGGCTATTATTTTTTATTTCTAAAATTGGCCAATAATTAGGTACGTTAATATATATAATTATACTAATGAATACTATTATTGCAATCTTCATAATAGATAACATCATAAATATATTGTTTTCACTTTCATTTATAGCATGATTCATAACTCAACCTCCCTTAATAAAAACAAAAACCTTTAGCAAAAAGTAAAAATTACTAATTAGATAAATCAGTAATTTTTACATTCAAGAATGTTTACCCTTAATTTTTTTATGCCTTATTTTTTAGACACTTAGGTTCTTCTGGTTGATATGCGCACCATGTACATGCTGAAGCTGAAACTGATAAAGCCATTAATGTACATATTGATGTAGCAAGTGTAACAAACAACCTTATAATCTTACTTTTCATGATAATCTCCCCCCCTTCAACTATATATCTTAAAGCAGAATCAACTTTATTTAAAGCTAGTATCCCCAATATTAGCTGCAAGCCTTTCAGTCAGCGACATTTTTTAATTCTTCTTTCCTTTTTATGAAATAACGAATTGTCATAATAAATAAGCATATAATAATTAATGATGGAATACCAAACACAGATTTTATAATAGAATTTGTAAATTGAATATTTGTATTGATATTTAATAAATCTAATATTGCCAAATTTAAAAACTCACTTAAGGAAAGTATTAAAAACATAAGCAGAGCACCATATATTGCCTTAACTATTGGTATACCAGTAATAACCATGGTACATATAGTCAAAATAACAATAATTAATGTATGTACACCAAAATATATAGGAAGCATTCTTACAAAAAAACTCACTATCGCCATTATTATACTGGAAAGTATATAAATTTTCATATTAATTGACTTTCTAGCTACTACATATATTCCCCAAATCATTAATAACATTTCAGGAGTACTTCTTAAGAAAATTTCTATCCACTGGAGTTTCAACATATTTTCATAACCTTTCTTCACAATTTTTTGATTCTTTATAGAAACAAATAATTATACCGACAAGTATTGCATTTTTTCTCACATTTTAACTTTAATTGTATATATTGTATTATTCGATATTAATTGTAATTTACCTTCTTTTTCTGTTAAATTAACTACTTTATTTTAACTCACTAATGTTTAACTATTAGAAAATATTTTCATTGATATTTATATTTTAATATTTCTGACTTTAAAAATGGTGCTTTTATTAGTGTATGGAATTCATTTCCATTAAAAAGGGACAGCCTTGCCCCTTAGCGTTATCTTGTAGTATAGTATGAAATTTTATTACCTTCCTTAATCTATAGAAACATAAAACAAAAAAAATAGGGCAAAATGCCCTAAGCCTTTGATTTCTAGCTATTTCCCCAAAAAAGTTTTTATTCCTACTAAAATAACAAATATTCCAAAAGCCTTCTTCATTATGTTCATTGGAAGCATATTTGCAAGTTGCCCTCCAAATTTTGCACTAATTAACATAGTAATACAAATAATTATACCAGCATATAAATCGGTATTCCCCTTTTTATAGTACTGAATAAATGCAAGTATACCAACCGGTGGAAGCATAGCAATTAGAGAAGTTCCTTGGGCTTTTAATTGAGAGAATCCCTTTAAAAACACTAACCCAGGAATTATTATTATTCCGCCACCAATACCAAATAATCCACTTAAAATACCTGCGGCAATACCAATTATTATATAAATTATCATATTAGCCATAGTATCGTCTCCTTTAATTATATAAGTTGAATAACATAACTTTACAATTACCTAGTAAATCTTTCAATATTATATCATAATAAATAACATTGACATAGTATCTCAAATCTCTATTTTAACATGGATGCATTAGATTTTCTTTCTAAAAAAATCTCCCTTATTTGGGGATATGATAATAAGCTTTCTCTTACTATTCATTTATATACAAAGCAAACGATATATTTACCATATCACTATAATCAAAAACAAAGGAGACAAACATATGAGAAGTAGCAGAAGTATTGGAAGAATATTATTTTTATTAATATTTTTTATAATCACATTTACAATTGGCAAGGAAAATTCAGAAGTAACAAATAGTATCGCTGAATCAAAAGAAGATAGTAGTAGATTTCAAAAGTCTCTAAATCTACTCCCTCTATTTGTTCAATATCTTTAACATTATCAAGAGTAAATTGTTTATTGCCATTACTAGATGTATTTGCTGAAATAAGGTTTGTACCAAGTGATTGAACTTGAGAAGTTATTTGTTTCGTTGATCCACTT
>Ga0183101_1000269_pt2 | contig 12032 bp, 10 predicted proteins | sample Biomet3_FD_127790 | JGI IMG/M metagenome (GOLD analysis project Ga0183101, IMG submission 127790) | Microbial communities from bioreactor (seeded with sewage sludge) at LBNL, California, USA - Biofuel metagenome 3 | ecosystem: Engineered > Bioreactor > Anaerobic > Unclassified ... | reverse complement strand
ATAATGTTGTAAGCCGCTTTCTTTGGCTTCGAGTTGAAATGTAACGGTAGTTGCAAATCGGTCGGAAGTAAATGATACCGCTTTGGTGGCAAGTATTTGCTTGCCTTTGCTAAGGGTAAGTTGTGTTTTCTTTCCGTTAAACTTGTTGGCATTAATAATTACTTCAACAGGGAAAGTATTTCCGCGAAAAACAACCTGATTGTAATTTACCTTGGTAAGAATAATATCGCGTTGCACGTTGGTGTCGCCAAGTGCGATGGTATACACAGGATATTTAAACTTTTCGGAAGCATACACCGGGCTTGTTCCTTTATTGTAGATACCATCGCTGGCAAAGATTAATGCGCCGATGTTGCGGTTGGCATAACGGCTCATCAGTTCATCAAAAAGTTGAGCCATATCGCTTTCTTTTTCGTCGAAATTACCTGTAAGTTGGTTGTTGACTCCACTTCCAAAAGTAAGCGTTTTAATATCGTAATCGCTGCCCATTTGTTTTACGAAACCGGCAAGCTGTTGGTGATATTCAGTTTTATAAAACGAAGAATCGTTGTTGATGATTATCGATTGCGAATTATCCTGTGCCAGGATGATGATGGGTTTTTCGATAGTGTTGCTGATGGTTTTTAGTAAAGGCGACAACAATAAAAAAGCGATAAGACTTACCGCTACAAAACGTAATGCTGCCAGCAGTCGTTTTAATTTAGGCGGAAACTCATTCTTTCCCCAAAAGTACAGAACATAAGCATACACCCCGCCGGTCAGAAGGCAGAAAAATAAAAACCAGATGGGTTGTTCTGTAACGATTGACAATTAATTCAGAATTTTTAAAAATAAGGTTTTATCAATTGCATCCTTATAAACTTTTTAACTATCAATCCTGTCAGGTTTCAAAAACCTGACAGGATTTTTTATAAACCTTATAAATCCCGAATCACTTCGCTCGGGACTTCGCTTCGCTCAGCTTTACAAATCCCGAATCGCTTCGCTCGGGACTTCGCTTCGCTCAGCTTTACAAACTTTATAAACCTTATAAACTTTATGAACTTTATAAACTGCTCCCCCCCGCAATCATCGTCGCACATCGTATCCCGTCGATAGCCGACGAAACGATGCCTCCGGCATAACCGGCGCCTTCGCCGCAAGGATAAAGTCCTTTAATCTGAACATGCTGAAGGCTCTCCTTATCCCGAAGTATCCTTACAGGAGACGAGGTGCGCGACTCCACGGCAAGCAGGTTGGCTTCTGCGGTATAGAACCCGTGCATTTTTTTATCAAATTCCCTGAATGCCTTTGCTAATCTCTGAACAATGCCTTGGGGTAGCAGTTCGTGTAGCGGAGCAGAACAAACGCCGGGATGATAGGATGTGGTTGCTAACGATTTGGATATTTTACGACTGGTAAAATCAGTCATTCGCTGGGCAGGAGCTATTTGTCCGGAAACAACGCCGGCAAAAGCAGTACGTTCCACTTCTTCCTGGAAACGCAACCCAGCCAGGGCTTCATCGGTGCGGTATTGCATCAGGTCTTTTTCTTCCACGGTTACAACTATTCCTGCATTGGCAAAGGGTGAATTTCGGTGCGAATTCGACATTCCATTCACTACAACCTGTTCCTTGTCGGTGGCTGCCGGCACAATAATTCCGCCAGGGCACATGCAGAATGAAAAAACACCTCTTCCGTCAACCTGTTCCACAAGCTGATAGGTAGCCGCAGGAAGGTGAGGATGATTTCCTGCAGAATGATATTGAATGGAATCAATCAATGCCTGGGGATGCTCCACCCGTATGCCGAGGGCAAAAGGTTTAAACTCCAGATAAATTTTTTCGTGCTGAAACAATTCAAAAATATCGCGGGCAGAATGTCCCGTGGCTAAAATCACATTTTTGCTTTTGTAGGCATTTCCGTTCGCATCCGATACTCCGTAAATCTGATTGTTTTTAATATTGAAGCCAGTGATGCGACTGTTGAAATGAAATTCGCCACCGGCATCGGTGATGGTTTTGCGGATAGCGGTTATGATGGCTGGTAACTTGTCGGAACCAATATGCGGATGGGCATCGTAAAGGATTTTGAGCGAGGCTCCGTGAGCGACAAAGGTTTTCAGAATATCTTCCACATTTCCGTGTTTGGTGGAACGGGTATACAATTTGCCATCGGAAAAAGTTCCGGCTCCGCCTTCGCCAAAGCAATAATTGGAATCGGGATTAATGATTTGGTTGCGGTTAAGTTTGGCAATATCGAGTTTGCGGGCGCTAACCTCTTTGCCTCGTTCAACAATTACCGGTTTAAGATTATTTTCGATAAGTGCGAGGGCGGCAAATAATCCTGCGGGACCGGCACCTACAATAATTACCTGTGGCTGACGACTGACGTCGGGATAATTTTTCCTGCTTATCTTCAATTCGTCAGGAGGAGTTTCGTTGATGAAGATTTCAGCTTTTAGTCTCACATTAATTTTCCCTTTGCGGGCATCCACCGACCGTTTGAGCAGGCGGATATAGGTGACGTCATTCGTTGCCAGGTGCAACTGATTCGCTATTGCCTGCCTGTAAAATGATTCATCCGAAGCATCGTGAGGGGATAAAACTAATTCGAGTTCTTTAATCATGGGGATGATTTTTAAAAAGGTAAAATTAAAAAATGGAATGCAACGAAAAAGAAAAAGTCAGGGAAAAAGTTTATCATTGGTTATCGCCCGAAAAGCCGGGAGCGATTACCCATTGCTATTCAAAGGTAAAGGTAAGCTGAAATATTTTGGATGTAAGTTTATCAATGCCTTGGGTATAAATGCTTTTATCCTTTTTCAGGATATTGCTCAGTCCGTACGACATTTTAATTTCCGTTCCGAATTTAAACCAATAATTATAAAAATCGAAGCCGGCGCCTAATTCTGCGTATGTGTCGTCGCGAATCAGGTCAACGCGTATGTTTTCTTCAGAGTCTTTTTTCTTTTTCTGGGTTCCCAGATCAATGCTGTATTTTACACCGGCTATTAGATAGGGGCGTACGTTGCCTATACGTTTTCCTTTGTATTTCACCATAAGGGGAAGGTCAATAAAGGTGGATTGAATGTCTTTATTGATAGAAGTAGGTCTGGAATTGGTGTCGATGCTGATGGAATAATGCAGGTTTCGCTGTCCGAACGAAAGCGATGGGATAAAACGCAAATCAAAATTATTGCCCAACCGGAGGTTGGATACTATGCCGATAGTAAATCCGAGCGATGGTTTTGCATCTACACTAAGAAGCCGTGCCGAATCACCGTTTAGATCTGAGATGCTGGTCCCGGAATAAAACGTATTGCTTAAGTTGGGCTTTGTTTTAACCGTAAAATTCATTTGATTTACTGCCAGAACAAATCCAAAATGATAAGGAGCCTGGTCGTAATTAGGATTATTCAGCACATCGCCATGGCGTTGGGCAAAACTTCCGGCCGGTAACAGCAACAAGGATAAAATTAGAGTAAGCGCTAATGTTCTTGTTATCTTCAAGGAAATAGTTTTTTGATTTTGTAATGTTAAACGTAGATTTGAATAATTTATTTTAATAAGAGGTTTTATTAAAAAGCAAGGCTTCATTTGCTGCAGTTAACATATATGTCATTGGCAAAAAACATTTTCATGTTTTTCTTTTAAAAAAGCTGGCCTACGTTAACCGAGTTGTTGTTAAATCCACGGAGTTTGATGGCAGTAATCACTTTTTTGGTGGAAAGCGGAAATTCGGCTTTCATCATCCAGTCGTAGTAGGAGGGTTCCTTTTTGAAAATTTCTGAAACCAAACTTCCTTTATGTTTTCCGAAATTAAAAATTTCCAGCCCGTTGTCGTTAAAGACAATATGCCCGGCAAGGTCGGCATTTTTTGAGTTATAGGAAAATTCGTGTAGTGCTTTAATATCGTTAACGATTGGGCAGCTGTTTCCTCCTTTGGAATCGGTATATTCCACATTCTGATAGCGGTCGAGCTGTGCTTTGAGTATTTCGTAGGTGGCGAGGGTATCGGCCTGGGCGCCGTGGGCGCCGATAAGTTCTTTATGGCAATAAAATTTATAAGCGGCGCTGAGCGTACGCGATTCCATCTTGTGAAAAATATTCTGAACATCAACCAGCCGGCGTCCGTTTATGTCAAAGTCGATATCTGCACGCAGAAATTCTTCAATAAGTAGCGGAATGTCAAATTTGTTGGAATTGTAACCGGCCAGGTCGCAATTGAGCAGAAAATGAGCGAGCATGGGAGCCACTTCCTTAAACGTTGGGCAATCTTTTACATCATCGTCGGTAATTCCATGGATAGCCGTAACTACCGGAGGAATAGGAATGGTAGGATTAATTCTCAGTGTTTTTGTTTCTGTTTTTCCGTTGGGTTCGGCTTTTAAAATGCTTATTTCCACTATCCGGTCTTTGGTAACGTTTATTCCGGTAGTTTCAAGGTCAAAAAATGCCAGCGGGCGGCTTAGGTTAAGCTCCATAAAATTTATAACTTTTGGTTAAATGAAACCGTGATTTGAGGCGGCAAAGGTAGAATTTTATCCGTAATGCGGACGATTTAATTAAGTTGAGGCTCGTCCGAGCTGGGTAAATCCTTTGAACAGTGTGTAAATGTCGTTTGAAATTTTAAAATCGCGGGCATAAAGTAAATTCAACCGTTCGATGGTAGCCTGATCTTCAATTTTTTCTTTCAGCAAATCGGTAGGATTGAGAACCCCTTTACGGATTTTGGGTAGATGTTCTAAATTGGCATCGGGAAATTCTGCATACCCAATCCAGGTTTTAAATCCCAATAAAACCTTAAAAATATTGACAATAAATCCAAAAGGATGTGCCTGAACAAAGATAAAAACCGGGAAAGTGAAAAGCAGGATAAGGCTAATTAAAATATCGATAAAACGTTTATTCCGGCGGTTGTTTGTTTTGGATATTGAATTGATGTTGATGATGTACAAATCGCCTGAGGTGTTGATAGATTTGCTTCCGATGATGGACATACTTTCGGGAGGAGCTATTTTATAATCCACCTGGCTATCCTGAAGTTTTGCCATGTGATCAATGATGTCTTTGGCCGGAATGTCCTTGGCACAAAAAATTAATTCATCAATTTGGTAAATGGTGATGATGTCCTTTATTTGAGAAAGACTGCCGATAAATCCGTTGGTTTTATCGCCGTTTTCGGTAATGCGTACCAAACCGATAAATCCGGGATTAATAACCGTTTTCCGGAGCAAATCGGCCACTCTTTCGGCTTCCTGTTTCCCGCCAACGATGGCAAATCGTCGGTTTTTATTGTTTTCGAAACGATAATCTTTATACTTTAAAAGATGTAGCAACGAACGGCTGATAATCATAGAAACCAATGCCCAGGCTGCTCCAAGAATAAGTAATGCACGCGAAAAACGGTACGATTCGCTAAGCAGAGCATAAAAAACAAGGATGGTAACGGTGCCGATAAATATGCCCTGAAATACCTTAAACACTTTGAACGGACGATCGTAGCCACCGCTTAGCAGTACTGAAAATAACCAGGTGAGGATATAAACTGGGGTAACAATAGTCATGTACTCCGCAGGATAATGCCCTCCGTAAGAATAAGTGATGTTTTTTTCCCAGTAAAGTTTAAACAGATAAATGCCTCCATAGATAATTGCTGCGTCCATCAATGGAAGCAGGATGCTGTACAAAAAGCGGCTGATGATAGCCAGAAAGGCCCTCAGATAAATGGCCAGATTGATGATAGTCGAAAATAAACGGGCATTTTTGCGGCTAAAATGTTTTTTTGCAAAAATAACCATAGCGTTGTAAAATGTGATTACATAATTAACGCTTGTTTTTTTTGTGCTTTCGCCTTTGTAATGGATAATGCGTGTTTGGGGGAAATAATAGTTGACAAATCCAGCCTTGGTTATCCGGTACGAAATGTCGATATCTTCGCCATACATAAAAAAAGATTCATCGAGCAACCCGATGATGTCAAGTGTTTTTTTACGCAGCAGCATAAAGGCTCCTGCAAGGATGTCTACAGGTGCCGTTTTATTTTCGTCGAGGTAGCCTAAGTGATATTTCCCGAATGTTTTGGATTTAGGGAAAAGTTTGGATAAACCTAAAATTTTATAAAGAGCGACAATAGGCGTTGGCAATCCTCTTTTTGATTCGGGAAGAAAATCTCCATTGCCATCTATCATTTTAACGCCCAATCCACCGGCTTCCGGATGTTCATCCATAAATGTGATAACCTTTTGAAAGGTGGTGTCTTCTACCACTGTATCGGGATTGAGCAAAAGAATGTATTCACCTTTTGCCTGGCGTATGGCCTGGTTGTTGGCTACTGAAAAACCTTTGTTTTCCTTGTTTTCGATCAAGTTTACCTGCGGAAATTTTTCGCGAAGTATCTTCACCGATTGATCAACCGAATTATTGTCGACTACAAAAACTTCAACATCCAGACCCGTTGAAGCTTTTTGAACCGAATATAGACATTGCTCCAGAAAGTATCTGACGTTGTAATTAACAATGATAACGGATAGTTTCATCCAGAAATGAAGAGATTAATTTTTATCAAAAATATAAAAAATTGTATATCGGCTTAGCCGGAACAAAAATACTACGTCAAGCAAAGCGCACGCCCATTTTGGAAAAAATAATTTTCGTGTTAAAGGTGAACAGAAAAATGGTATTTTTATTGTTTCAAAAGGATAACTATTAAACGCGTCGTTTATGAAACATATTTATTGGGTATTGTTTAGCCTGTTATTGATTGCACGCATGTCGCCAGCCGAAAATGTATCGCTTCCCGATGCCGGAAGGGTAGCCCGGAATTTTTATTACGAAAGGGTAAATCAATATTATCCTGTGGCTTACGATTTGATAAAGATACACGATACGTATGTTTGTGAGGAAAAGGGGAATCCTCTTTTGTACATATTTAATTTTGAAAATAAAGGATATGTCATCGTTTCGGCTCAGGATGCGACTTATCCCGTGTTGGGCTATTCATTTGAAGGCAACTACCAGAAAGGAAATTCACCGGCAAATCTCGAAGCCTGGCTGGCATTTTACCAGCGCCAGATTTCGTATGCGTCGACTGCTGGTTTGTCAACAAGTCAGAACATTCATTCGGAATGGAAACGTTTACTTGAAAGCGGTCCACAGGAATTGAAAATTTACGGCGGCCAAAAATCGGTATTGCCCATGCTTACTTCTCAATGGAATCAGGATCGGTATTATAACGATATGTGCCCGTCGGATTCTGCCGGTCCCGGCGGTCATGCATATGCGGGATGTGTGGCTACGGCTATGGGGCAACTGATGTATTATTTTCGTTGGCCCGATCAGGGCGTGGGTTCGTACACCTATTATCATCCGGTTTATGATACGCTTACGGCTGACTTTGGAAACACTACGTATCAATGGGATAAAATGTCTGATGCCATTAGCAGTCCCGATGATGCTATAGCTCAACTGCTTTTTCATCTCGGCGTTTCGGTGGATATGGATTACGGCCCCGATGGTTCGGGGATGTGGAATCATAAGGCGGCGTATTCCCTCCGGACGTATTTTAAATATTCCCCTCAAACGCAATACGTATTCCGCGACAGCACTTTACTGAACTGGGATAGCCTGCTTATCACTCATCTTGATAAAAAAATCCCGATGTACTATGCCGGTTGGGCAGGTGTGGGATCCACCAACGGACATGCTTTCATCTGCGACGGATACCAGGACAGTCTTTTTTATCATTTTAACTGGGGCTGGAGCGGACTGTACGACGGCTATTTTTATACCGATAACCTTGTCCCGGGCGGCGGTAACTTTAATTTTGCCCAGGAACTGATTATTAATTGCTATCCTGATACAGTAAATTATGAATATCCAACCTATTGCAATGGTGAAACCATATTGATGTCCACTTCCGGTTCCTTTGAGGATAATAGCGGACCCGGTGATTACCAAAACAATTCATCCTGTAGCTGGCTTATTGCTCCCGATGATCCCGAACAGGATTCGGTAAGTTATATCACCCTGAGTTTTTCGCGGTTTCACATTGATACAACTGATGTTGTTACCGTTTACGACGGAAAGGATACCTCGGCAGCGATTATCGGCTCCTTTTCGGGCAACAGTCTTCCTTCTGATATTACTTCAACTGGGAATAAGCTGTTTGTTACCTTTTCCTCTGATGGAATGAACACAGCCGATGGCTTTCATGCCAATTTTGTTTCCCATTTTCCAAAGTTTTGCAGTGGTATCACTACGCTTACTCAGGCTACCGATACGTTGTCGGATGGCAGCGGAGCCTATCATTACAACAACAATGCTTTGTGCCGATGGAAGATTACTCCTCAGGGCGCAAGCTGGGTAACCCTGACGTTTACCGCATTTGATACCGAACCCAATAAAGATTTGGTTAAGATTTATGATTTAGCAAACAATACCTTGCTGGCAACTTATTCCGGGAACGAAATTCCGTCTCCGGTAACCTCGCCAAGCGGAAAGATGTTTATCATTTTTGTAACCGATGATGATAATACGGCTCAGGGATGGGAAGCTTATTATACTTCTTCAACGGTTGGAAATAAGGATAACGATCCTATTTCCGATAATTTGGTGCTTTCGCCTAACCCTGCTTCCTCCTTTTTGAATGTTAAATTCCAAAACGATGATCATAAAAATATCAGGTTGGAAGTACTTGATATGTATGGCAAGGTAGTTGTCTCAGAAAAAATACCTTCGTCCATTAAACATTACAATCAGAATCTTGATGTATCTCATCTCCCCAAAGGCATTTATATTTTTCGTAAAATGGCTAAAAATGATGTAACTCAGCAAAAATTTGTTGTTCAATAAACATACAATTCAGTTTCAGTTTATTTCTTTTTCACCAGTTTTTAACTGACTGGCTGACATTATTATTTTTTTGGCAAGGTATTTGGTAGATGGTGTCGTATCTATATTTTTACATGTAAGATAAACAAACTGTAATTTCTGATGTTTATACTCAAAAATAATCCAATGAAAAAAATCCTATTTGCAAGCGTACTAATTTTAATGTCAGTTGTTTTTGCATGTTCATGCACAAGCAGTGGCAATCCTCCTTCTGGAAAAGACGGTTCTGTCTCCAAGCCTGTTCAGATGGACAAAAAAATGTTTCTTACCCAAGTATTTGATTACGAAAAAAATCCAAATGAGTGGAAATTTATTGGCAAACGTCCGTGTGTCATCGATTTTTATGCCGATTGGTGCGGTCCATGCCGGTTAGTAGCTCCGATAATGGATGATATGGCAAAGGAATACGAAGGGAAAGTCGATTTTTACAAGATAAATGTTGATAATGAGAAAGAACTTGCCCGAATGTTCGGCATACAAAGTATTCCGGCAGTGTTATTTATTCCATCTGAAGGTAAACCGCAGATGACTCAGGGTGCTTTGCCAAAAACAACTTTCGTTCAGATAATTAACGATACCTTTTTTAAAAAAGTGAATTAACTAAATTAATCAATTATATAATATTTTTATGGAACATTTAACCAAAGAAACTTTTAAGGAAAAAGTGTTTGATTTTGAGAAAAATAAGGAATGGATGTATGAAGGGAAATTACCCTGCATCATTGATTTTTATGCCGATTGGTGTTCGCCATGCAGGATGTTGGCTCCGGTTTTAGAAGACCTGTCCAAAGAATATGCCGGTAAAATAGACGCATATAAGGTGAATACCGAAGATGAGCAGGAATTATCATCTGTTTTTGGGATCCGTAGCATCCCATCCTTGCTGTTTTGTCCTGCCGAAGGGCAGCCACAAATGCTGATGGGAGCCTTGCCTAAGCAATCGCTGAAACAAGCTATTGATGATATTCTGTTGAAAGAAGTAAAATAATAAACAGCGTTTCTGAGGGGAAAATACATTTTTCCCCTTTTTTATTTTTTGCAAAGGTGTCATAAGTTAGCAAAGAGGATTGCATTATGTTGTTAGATTATCTGCAAGTAATTCTGCTTGTTTCAGCACTGTTTCAATTGCTCTTTGCTGTTTGTCGGGTGGATAACCGTATTTTTTTAATGTACGGCGTACCAATACCATTAACTTTGCCCTTGCACTTTCTCTGATTGTCCAGTCAATTGTTGCGTTGGCTTTTACTTTATCAGCTATTTCGTGGGCAATCATTCTTAGTGTATCGTCTCCTAATACTTTAACCGCACTGTCGTTGGTTTCGAGTGCATCGTAAAACGCTATTTCATCTTCTTTTAACCCAAGTTCAGCACTCCTTTGATCCGATGCTTTAATTTCTTTGGCTATATCAATTAATTCCTGAATTATTTCTGCTGTTGAAAGTAAGTTGTTTTGATATTTTTTTATTGCCCCTTCAAGCATTTCAAGAAGTTTTTTGCTTCTAACAAGATTTGTTTTGGAACGTGTTTTTATTTCATCATTCAGAATTTTCTTTAGCAGTTCTAAAGCAAGATTTTGATGCCTCATGCCTTTTACTTCCAAAAGAAATTCATCTGATAAGACTTCAAGACCTGATATTTCTGGCTTTTCAACGCCAGCTGCATCAAAAATATCTACAACCTTATCAGAGCTTAATGCTTCATCAATAATTTGTTTGATGGCTGTTTCAATATCGGCATCGGATTTTCCTTTACCTATAACTTCAAATTTTACTAAACGAGCTTTGACAGCCTGAAAGAAGGCAACCTCATCTTTGATTGCCATCGCCTTTTCGTGAGGTACTGACAGCGCAAATGCCTGACTTAATAAAGATACTTCTTTAATAAATCGTGCTTTACCGTCCTGTAAACCTAAAATGTGTTCTTCCGCCTGTAAAATGATGGAAAGTTTATTTTTTGCATCCGCATTGAAAAAACGCTTGTAATTAAACCCAACTCCAGGGAAATTTTCATAATAGGCTTGTGGTTCCTCTACAATAATATCTTTATAGGATTTACTTTCTTCAAAAAACATTTGCCTTATTACTTCGAGTTTTTCGAGCATTGCCTCAATTGCTCTTTCAATATCTAAAGTTGGGTCACCCTTACCACCTGCATTTGAATAGAAAGAGAGTGCCTTTTTTAAATCGGTTGCAATACCTAAGTAATCTACTACCAAACCGCCCGGTTTATCTTTAAATACTCTGTTAACCCTTGCTATTGCCTGCATTAAATTGTGACCACGCATAGGCTTGTCAATGTATAGTGTATGAAGACAAGGTGCATCAAACCCGGTAAGCCACATATTAACGACAATAACCAATTTAAGATTATCGGCAGGGTCTTTAAACCTATCGGCTAAAGCACTTCGCTGAACTTTGGTTGTATGATATTTCTGCATAGCAGGACCATCTGAACTTGGCGAAGTCATTACAACTTTGATAGAGCCTTTAGTATTATCTTCGTTATGCCAATCGGATTTAATTGCAATTATTTCATTGTACAGTTCAACAGCAATTCTGCGACTCATTGATACAATCATTGCTTTCCCGGAAAATACCTGTTGCCGTTGCTCGAAATGTGAAACAATATCCTTTGCCAAATTCTTAATTCTATCCTTATTGCCAACAATAGCCTCCAGTTTAGTCCATTTTGCCTTTGCCCGCTGCTTGTCTGTTACCTCCTCATCTTCTTCAATTTCTTTATCGAACTCCTCAATAAGTCGTTTACCTTCCTCATCGAGATTCACTTTTGCCAACCTGCTTTCGTAGTATATGCGGACGGTAGAGCCATCGGCAACCGCTTGAGAAATGTCGTAAATATCCACATACTGTCCGAAAACCGCAGGGGTATTTACATCAGTATTTTCGATAGGTGTGCCTGTAAAGCCAATGTAAGTGGCATTGGGTAAAGCATCACGTAAATATTTGGCAAAGCCATAGGCTATACGCTTTCCTATTATTTCTTTTGTCTCGGAGTCTTTGACATCTCTCAATGAAGCCTCAAAGCCATATTGGGTGCGGTGGGCTTCATCAGCAATAACAACAATATTTGTTCTTGAAGAAAGTAAATCAAAATCTGTTTTGCCGTCATCTGGTAAAAACTTTTGGATGGTTGTAAAAA